>JAABUP010003727.1_pt1 | contig 26459 bp, 26 predicted proteins | sample 5559201 | NCBI WGS metagenome assembly JAABUP01 (sample SAMN10711887, study PRJNA513373) | rock metagenome | isolation source: Antarctica rocks | place: Antarctica | reverse complement strand
ACTAAATTGCGGTGTTTCATCAGAAAACAGACAAAGAATGACAAACAAACAAAGCATTATCAGAAAATTGTCAGGAATTTGTCACTGAGCAAAGTAACGATTTGCAACAAACAGGAGTCTCACTCAGGGCTGAGTTGCACGTGCAGCTTGTAATCTTCTTCTTCAACTGCATTCTCTCTTGTGAGGTCATTGTCGTGTCTCTCATACAAAATGTTGAAGGCTTGTGCAGTGTATTCAAGCAGTGTATTCTAGCACTTTTGCATGGTTCTGTCAGACACAACACACAACCCAGGCTGCAATGCAGAGTATAATATCGTGAAGTTCCATTAGAGATCAAAGCCATTGCACGGAACCGGTTACCGGAGCTTCCTTCACAATAAGTTGAACATGCAGCTGAGCAAGTACACTCACACAACAATATATTGCCAAGCAACAGCGTCTCCATTGGCTGTAAATGTAAACCATGACGCTGCATTGAAGACGTGACATGAAAGAATCATTGTATGATACAGCACTATTACAACAAGTGGTCAACTGCCATGAGCTAGGGTTCAGTGACTGTGGCTTAAGCAACCCCAAGATGTGGTCATACATGCAAGCAAGACATGCACATTGTACAGGTACTCGCCGTCTCACTCTGCACACTTCAGCAACTGTTCATGCAAGGGCTCTGTTTTGATTAATGGCCCGTTGCAAAATCCGCTTGACCATGTGCATGATGGCCAGCTGCTAGAATGTCGCCGTCAGAATCTGGAGAAGGTCATCTGCCAGCAGAACTGTTTCTGGGTTGCTGCCATGTGTTGCTGTGGGCAATGCACAACTTGACTTGCTAGCTCAGAATTTTAGCTCCTGCGTGCGAAAAAAAATCAAGCATAAGCAGGCTCCTCCTCCACAAACAAGGAAGGATCTCCTTTGCCCAATCGCACAAGTGACGGCTCAGGACCTGTCATGTCAATCACTGTGGACCCCTCTGCAACCTGCAGCATCATTTGTTCGACTGCTTACCCATGATGGCTCTCCCACCATCAATAACCAAGTGCTGCCAGCCTTGCTCCATGACGCAGTGCATCTTGAGTAGTGTGCATACAGGGCAGTCAGCAATGCATGACTTACACGCTGGCCAGTGTCAACTATAAAGTCAAGGCCTTGGCCTGCATACTGGTCCACAAACATGGCAGCTTCTGGAATCTCAAGCTGCTCCAACTCCTCTACATGAGCGCTGGTACAGAGCAGCGGCCGATCCAGCTGGCTTAGGACAGCCTGAGGGGGGCAGCATCACCGTGACTCAGCACAACATTGCTGTCACTTTCACCATCAACAGTGTCGAGGTGTTGCTTTCCATCCTGTCATGTATCCTGCTTAGTGTTGCCAAGGTGTTGACATGCAGCTGTCTCATACTTCAAGCGTGACAGGAAGAACGTTAAAGGCGCCTGCAACTGCACATGCCAACGCATAAAGTGGCAGTTCAACAGATCAAAGTCAACAGAGCAAGCGAGTATATTCGGCAAGGCAGTGCCAACACCTGAAGCACAGCATCATCTGGTATGCGCACTCCAACGCTCTTTCGTTGCTTGGATTTGCCAGACTGATAATCAGTGCATTGCTTCGGCAGCTGCTTGCTGGCTGTCAAGATAAATGTGTACTGCATATGCACATGATACGTAACACATTTTTGGAGGACAAGAAAAGGGTAGGCTCAAGATATATGCACCGCAGTCTTGCATGTGACCGAGCTGAAGCGGCCAGCACATGTTGCCCAGGGCTAATAACATGCAGCAAGAGAAAACAGAGTACAAGAATGCTGATTTGCATTCAGCGTCAAGTATTTGCAGCCCACATGTCATGCGAAGCAGCAATGTTGCTTGGCTGTACCGGGCCTGGTAGAACTTGACGTGCAACCCTGAAGGTGTCGATCTGCCCAGGTCTGTTACTTGCTGGAAACCCCATTGTGTATGTGCTGATGTCCTGGAGGTGTCTGCACAAGATGCTGAGCTGCTTCTTGGGAGAGAGCCCTTTGATTGTGTATAGCTTTTCAACTGCTTTACGGTTGTCAATGTCACACACGAGTGCTGGATATGTGTCAGTGGGCAGAATGCCAACCTGCACCCCCATACACACAACTATATGATACCTGCGCAGGTGACCTCAGCTTCCATCGGTGTAAAAAGCCCATGAGGCAGCAAACTGACCATGATGGCTGGCGTTACAGGTTGCGAGAAAACCAAACTCACATTGCCAGCCTTCAAACGTTCTATGACAACGTCCAAGCGCCAAGCGTCAGAGCCGTCCGGCTCGACTTGTATGAACAAAGGTTCACCGCGTGTTTGACCACCAGGTTGCGAGTATTTGACTCGTTTGGCACTTTTGGCGAAAGCTTGTACCGACAACTCACGGCGAGGTAGCCTACGGTGACAGAAAGACGCTGGTAACTGCGGTTTCAAACATCGACCACACTGCTTTTGAACTGATGCTAGACTGCTGGACTGAAAGTTTTTGTGACATCGTGTCATAAACTCAACCCGTAAGCGTTCGTCAGATCGAGGTTGACCGCGACAGTTAAACCGCTAAGGACAAAGCCGTGATCGACGCCATCAACAAGAGTAATGGACGTCGATCAGGCATGATCCGCTTTCAGCACTGACAATTCTATGTGATCCCACGACGTTCTCGTCAGGCTGGGATTCTGGCACGTGGCTTCATGGGCTGAAGTTTGCAGCTGAAGTTTGCAGCTATCCTCTTCTTCTTTTAAAAAGCCTCCTGCACACTTAGCATCGTTGCGTTGAGCCTGCAACCTGCTGACGCCGTGTTCGCTGAAGTTCATCTGCAGCGCAGGCCAAAAATGGTACAGTTCCACAACCTCACATTGACGCTGGAGGCTTTGGGGTCCTGTGGGGTGGTCCTACCGCTGGAGCAAAAGGTACAACTATCATAGCAACGAAGCAAGGACATCAAGTGTGTGCGGGCATAGCTGTGCTTCTTGCCACGCGGCATAATGAACCAACGCTTTTGCACCCGCCTGAAGTTGTCGCACATGCAGGCAGTTCTTGCTCACTCTCTTCCTCTGAAGCAAGCGAAGGCAGGGCTCAGGTCTCTGAAATCTTGGGGCAAAGTGACCGCTAGAAATGGCAAGGTACTGGTAGCCTTCGTGCTACTGATTCGTTTTCTATCAATGTTGAGACCACCACTAGCAAACTTCTCTTGCGTACCAGAGACAAGCTGCACACTTCAGCTGATGTCTGCGTACAAAAATGCTGAATACGCAGGACTATCTCATCGCCCAGGGTGCTGGTAAGCTAATGCCAGGTCAACTGCCCCGTACAGCACTCAAGTATAGTTTCAGCCAGGATGGCGTCAAGTGGATTGACCTGGAGGCTCTTTCAGACGATGTAGTAAGCAAAGCTGCAACAATCACTGGCATGCTCAGTGGTGAGCCTGCCAAATCATACACCATTCAGGAGCCAGGTGCACCACCTGCTGCTGAGGGAGAGGTGCGACTTGTTGTGCTGACTTGCATGCCATCCTTACAGTTGTCAATGGGCAAAAGCTGGGCTCATCAGATAGTCAAGGCATTAGTGTCATGGATGTGCCAGATGTTCTGAGCTGGCACTGTCACAATTGCAGGCTATGTTTCAGCTGACTCACGCTTTATGTATAGGACTTGTATCAGTGAGAGACAGATGAAAGAGCTTAGAGCTTGATCTGCTTGCAGGAAGGTACTGCTGGAGATGAAGGAGCAGCTCCAGGCATTCAGATCAGTGAGCTTCAGAGGTTGCGTTACATTGTTGATGCTATCAGTGCAGACACGAGTGTGGTTCCCAAGGGCAGTGTCAGAGTAGACGCCTCTGGCAAGGTGGTCAAACACGAAAACTTCTCAGGGATATCATATCCTGACAAGCTCGAGTCCTACCTACATGGCATGGTAAGTAGCCCATGTGCTGAGCTGACAATTATACCACAGAACAACAACCCATAAGCGCTGAGTCAAAGTTGTGGTGCAGCTCGCATAGTCCTCACATACATCATGATGTGAGGAGCATCTTTCTACAAAAGCACCCATGCTGCATTGCAGGATGGTCCAGACGGTGCATCTCTGGCAAAGGATGTTCAAGGTACATGGGCCTTGCAATATGATGCATTCCAAGGGAGGACCTTTCTCCGTAGCCTGATATGGCCAGGGTACCAGTTTTACTACATTGGCGCCACATGCTCATGGGGTGCCCAGTACCACGGTGATGGCTGCAAGAACAACGATCTTGTGTTCATGCTGTAGGGCGCTAGCATTGACAATTGTCTAGTGCTGTATTGCGTCTGCTATTTGGCAGTATCTTAGTCTGTAACAGTCAATATGCGCTGTGCAGACGGTTTTAACCCTGCAGCCCTCATTTAGTGTGGCAGGTGTCCAACCTGTCTATGACTCTCATATGCATACTTTGATATGTTGAATACAATCATTGGCAGCAACTACCAGCCCATGAGGAACAGCCAGCGTTGACCACACCATATTTTGCCTAGGCTCTGTAGCAGCCTCCGAGGGTGCCTGTCAGTAGGTCAAAAGCTTTCCCAGTTGGGCATCACATCAAATCCAGCACACTTGTCTTTGGATTACTTAGTGGACACCATAGCAGACATTGGGACTGAAACAACATCCTTGCAAACAAGCTTGAGGCATGTGATGACATCACAATGAGATCAGTGACGTCAACAGCAAGAGCGGCAAACTCAACTAGCTTTGTATCCACAAGGAGCGTGGGCTGGCGATCACAATGATTAGGTCTGCTGGTATCAGCTATTGGGCTGGCACAATCCTGCACTGTGAGTTAGGACAGCATCCATCTGCACCTGATGGGAAATGAATGGGTTGTATTGAGAGGTATTTACAACACACAGCACCACAACGGAACACGACTTCATTTCAGGCACAGCACCTGTCAAGCTGAAGTTTTGCAGCAGGCACCTCTTTACTTGATAACACTTATCAGTTCCGCATTGCCTATCTAAAGCGTGGTCAGGTGTTTTGAGTTCAAGTCAGTCAGTGTTTCACCAATAACAGATCGTCTATAACACAAGCTCCTGAGCAGTCATCTGTCTATCAACTTCATGTACACCTCTGGAGCGGCGACCCCTCAGTACTTCAGAATGATGTACAGAGCGTGGATGATACCTGCACAAAATTTGAAAGCTCGGGTTCTAGACGAGTCGTTGAGCAATCCGGAGGCAAAGGTAGTGTTGAGCAATGACTGTTGTTAGATGCCACGAATGCCTGTTTGCTGACACCTACCTGGAATGTATCCAAGGACAGTTAGCAGGATGTTGATAAGCACATCCTTGTCGCAACGTTCCTTTTCCGCGAACACACCCAAAGGCGGGAGGATGACAGCTAGGATGATCTTGCAGATGTCTCCAACGGTGACTGCCATTTTAGCGGGAGGTCCTCAACTGAGATAGCCGGCACGACAGCGAAACAGCTTCCAATGTCAGCGTGTGTGGGAGCGGACACGAGATCCCTGCTGTCATGTCACATTACGCGGGTCCCCGTCAATTCTGGGGATTTACGAAGCTAGCCACCGCGTTCAAAATCGATTGCTCTGCCCCCTGCACCGAAGGGCAGCCCCTGTTGGCAACCGCCCTCTGACTATCGTGCCGTATAGCATTTTGCCAATTGCAAGTCTTCATGTGGCGACATATAAGCTTCGCGAGACTTGTACAGCTGCATAGCAATCACTAAAGGCTCGTGTGACACTGCATTTCTGGATGCTGTCATTTCGATGAACCTCCTTCCCTGATGGCCGTGTGAAACTACGTTAGCTGTTGCAACTCGGCATCCGAGCTGAACGTCACCTCAAGTAGCTCAACTTGTCGTTCTCCCAAGAATAGAGTCTGCTTTTTGACTGCAATACAGCATTGACAGCATATGACTGGTCCCGTGATCAACCCAAAAAGCAGTTTCACCTAGGTCAGCAAGATGGCGTTCAGTTTTGGCACCCCATCTGGATCAGCGTTTGGTGCGAGTTCTGGGGGCTTTGGTCAAAGCGGCATACCAGCTTTTGGAGCAGCCAGCACCCCAGCATTTGCACAATCCAGTGCTCCATTTGGTGCTTCCACTGGTGCTTTCAGCTTTGCTGCAGCCAGCGCGCCAGCCTTTGGAGGGCAGTCTGGCGCATTTAACTTTGCGTCTACCAGCACACCTACATTTGGTGCCTCTGCATCTGCCTATGGTGCCTCTGCTCCAGCATTTGGTTCTGCTGCGCCTTCTTTTGGCCAGCTGGCCCCATTTGCACAGCAACCACAGCAGCACCAACAGCAGCAGCAGCAGCAGCAGCAGCAGCAGCAGCAGCAGCAGCAGCAGCAACAGCAGAATCAGCTGTCTACAAAGAATGGTCAGCCTATCAGTGACAGCACACAGTGGGATGACATTAATGATCCCTCAAAGGAGGTGCTTCTGCGCCTAGAGTAAGTTTGACAGTCTGGCAAAACCTGTTTGGGCACATCTTCCCAACATGGAATCATGGTGAGCTGCTCCTGTTTAACCAAAGCTGACTCTCACTGGTTGTATACAGGAAGCAAATTATGGAGTATAGGCATCAGAAGCAGCAAGTTGATGCATGCCAAAGACTGCAAGAAAGCCAGGAAGCTAAGGAGGTAGGGCCACAGGCGTGATCTGAGTGTTAATCACATGATTGCTGCTGAAGGAGCGCTGTACCAGTTTGCCACTTTGACTTGCAAGCTCCCCCATAAGTGAGAGTCACAATCAGCAAACAGATTGCTGACCAGACGTTGTTGTTGGCAGGACATGGAGGCAGAGCATCACAGCCTGGCACAAATACTATCTGTACTTGCAAACATTGTAAAATCCGATTCAGACAGCATAGACAGTTTCAGAGAGGTGATTAGCTTGTATGCTCATTCATCAAATAGCAGTATTTGTAGCGACATTGCAGGGCCTGCACTTGTCATCTTTACAGTTTGCTTGCTGATGCGTGTTGTTGTGTCTACTGTATGCTCCTGTCTGCAGCAGGGAGTGCCTACCTTATTAATGCATAAGCTGAGTTGTATCAACAACCAGGGGTTCAGTGGTTGTTTGTGCCTAGCTGTTCCTGCTGTTTCAACAGGTAACTGACAAGCTGTCTTGTGTTCCGCAGCGTGTCATGCAGCTACTACATCACACCGAAGTTGCTGTTATGACTGCTCAGCGAGCAGAAACTTGGAGACAGCTATCCAAGGTAAGAACAGAACTTCTATGCAGCACTATTGTGTACTGCTGAGTGCGGCTTGTGCATCCTTGAGTGCATGCCTCTCTACATTCAGCGCAACATTCAGCTTTGCACTTCACTCTATAGACACACTGCATGACATGCAGACTTGTTGATTGCTGGACCCATGCGAATGCCTGTCAATTGTGACAGTCAATGACATTGGTCATGTCTGTTGAGTCATGCCTGTTGAGCCACGCTTGGAAGTAATGCTGCTGTTGTCTTGCAACAGGTGTGGTATGCGTGCAGAAAATGCAGCATGGGCAGCCAATAGACCCAGCTGAGCGGGACAGACTCTTGAGGTTGCCCATAACCCTGCCTTCCAATTACCTCAGAACCGCAGTCCAGCAATTTCAGGTAGATTCCAGGCTGCTGATATCTCCTGCATCATTGCAGAGCCTAGAAAGCTGCATGTGCATGTTTGCTGTTCACTTGTGTTTGCTGCCAAAGGGCATCTCATCGCACAAGTCAAGACTTATCATGCCTGTTGCAGCACATGCCAGTTTGTTCAGCATGGTTAGGCCCTGTACATACGTACAACATCAGTACATTGCTGTATTTGTGAAGAGCTTATTCACTTTGGAAAACAGTCTTTGCTTTGATGTGTGACCTGTCCTGTACGTAACTAGCTCATCATGAGCTGGAAAGCGTTGTCATTATTATCATGCATCAATATTTGACGTGAGCTTGTCTTTTAAATCAATATTTGACTGCAGGAAACGCTGCAGCAATATGAGCAGCTAGTGCAGAGCCTTGAAAGGGTAGTCCAGCCTGAGGAGGGGCTGCACCCTGCCTTGCGCTCACAGGAGGGGCATGAGCCGCCCCTGAAGATCATCCTGCAAAACCTCTATCGTTACCTCATGGCCGTAACTGCTAACCTGGATAAGCTGCATGAAGGTGTAGCAGACGCCAGGCAAGCCTTTCTGGACAAGAGAAAACAGGTGGGTGCATGTGTCTCTACTCTTGCATGCATGAGACCTAGCTTTTGCCTGCGGTGTTTGCTAGCCCTGGGCTAATACCGTCTGCTCTCTGCAATCTTTGAGCTTGACATCATTTCGGCTGTCAGCTATTCAGTAAGCAGAAAGTTCCGATTGTCTCCCAGGATGCAGTCAGTGTTGCAGTCAAAGCAATGTCCATTGGCTGCTGTTTATGTGTTCAGCCTAAACTTGCTGGGAGTTGAGCTACGGCACTGGTGACTTTCTGACTAACACTTGCATCTGGAAGAGCTGCTCTCTGTTCCATAATAAGTAATCAGTGGTGCCCAAGGAAGCTCTGCAGATGACCTGGTCCACCTGCTTGTCTGCAGGGAGGCGATTACTCAAATCCCTTTGAAGAGGCAGATCAGCGGGAGCTGCAGCAGAGGAAAGCAGAGAGGGCAAGAGCACAGGCAGCCTTGATGCACAGCAGCCAGGCTGCACCCCCACCTCAAGCCCCTCCTGCTCCAGCTTCAGCTCCTCAGCTCACCTTTGGCAGCACACCAGCGCCCACCTCTGGACCTGGCACAGGTGTCGTTGCACTACTGCTGCTGATGCATTGCATTGCTGCTGATGCATTGCTTTGCTGCTGCTGCTGCGGCAGTCACTGCTGCTGCCATTGCTTCGTGCTGCTTTTGCTGCTGGTGGCACGGTGGATGCACAGGGCTTCTCCCTTGTCTTGTAAAAGCTGTCTTTACAGCTGTCTTTGCTGCCTTCGTGCTAAAGTTGTTTATAGAGACACTGGTGCCCTGTCCGTTTGCATGGGCTTTCTGATGACCCTGCTGCATTGTGGTCAGTCTGCTTATTTGCATGCTGGTGCAGCGCCACAGCTCTGCTACTTCGCTCCCTCAGTGCAAACCCGGGACCTGGTCATGTACATGACACTCCTGCATTCAATCAAGGGTTCTGCACAGTCTCCAGGTGTCATCCTGGGACACGTCTCATTTTGACCAGCTGAAACCCATACAGCCCTCGACATACATAATCCCTCAGGTCACACAATCCCTCGACATACACAATCCCTCGACATACACAATCCCTGGACTCACGCAGCTCATGCAGGTGGGCTGTTCAGTTCAGCTGCTGCTTTTGGGCAGTCGGCTGGTGGCAGCAATCTCTTTGGTCCTCCTGCTCAGTCTGCTCCTGCTGCTGCCACCTTGTTTGGCGCTAGCCAACCTGCCAGCGGAGGCCTGTTTGGCGCTCCTCAGTCTGCTGCCTCCGCAGGTCAGCATTAGGCCAATGGCCCTTGCTTTGAACCAACACAGGAGTGCAGTCCAGCGTCTCTTGTTGACTACTGCTCTTCTGTGCTGGACTCGCCATAGCAGTGCGTATGCATGTGCATGTGCATGTGCGGCTTCCAGATCTGGCTTTCATCAGTACATCTTGTGATACTTGCCAATCTGTGCATGCAGCGTGTACAGCCTTGCTGCCATAGCTGTGTTGACAGCTGTTGCCAAATTGCAAGTAGCATGTTGGAATTTTGTGCTGTTGTGTAGGGAGTGTGTTTGGCAGCCCTCAGTCAGCGCCAGCAGCAGGGGGGTTGTTTGGCGCCACCCCAGGTGCTACCCCAGGCTTTGGTGCTCAGCAGCCTGCCAGCCCCTTTGGAGGCACAGCACAGTCAGCTGCTGCCTTTGGTCAGCCCTTTGGTGGTGGTGGCTTTGGACAGCAGAATGCCTTCAACAGACAGCCAACTCAGCCAGTCAACACCAGAAAAAACAAGAATGGCAGAAAATGATATCTGGATCTGCTGCTTTTGACCGGACATACTGTCCCAACAGAGTTCTTGCTGACGTACATTGATACATAGAGTGTTTTGTGCTTGCTGCTCCATAAGCTGCTGCTGTGTTTCAAAACACGATGATTTCTGAAAGCTCCAGTTTGTAGCAAACTAAGCTTCTGTATGTGTTGCTACTTATTCGCCTTCTTATTAGCTCACAAGCTTAAGGCAGCAATGCCGTCTCAGGATGAAGCATCAAAATGAAGGTACATTGCTGCGACTGGGAATGTCCCACAGCACGTCTGCGTTAATGCTGATATTGCAGCTTTCGAGTGCGGCAGACAACTAAACAGATCAGAAGCTTGCTGACAAGAATTGACTGCAGGTCCTTTGCGTACCTTGCTGTGTGTTTGCACTCCTGTAAACTTGATTACAGGCTTGCACGTCAACTTTGAGCCATTGAGCACAAGTCCAGCAAGTAAGATGAGCAACAGTTCCTTTTTGACTGCCCTCTGTACAGCGTCATTAGAGGTCAGCACTTTTCGTTATTTGGCCCAAACTACTAACAACGGGACATTAGGCTCTTTTTCGAACAGAACTCCCACCAGCTTGGTTTTGTTGCACACCACATACACCTGTGCTTTCAAGCCAGGATGTCTGATGAGTCACAACTGGCTCCACACCCCAGACTGTAAGTTATAAAATGAAAAAATGAAAGCAAGTAAGGCGTTTGAAACTCAACAGAATCCATTTAGACTTGAACATCGCCAGACTCTTTATGAGCTCGCATGCTGTTCTAAAATGTCATGTATCACGAGAGAGCAATGCTCACAAAACAGCTCCAGCAAGTACTAAAGGTTCTTACAGAAATAAAAGGAACGGCTTGATCTTATGTAACACGTGTAACATGTCAGCCGCCAGACTGGCACTGAGTCTTGCAGTCAAAGACAGGTCAGACTGACAACTCCCATGCATCACAAGGTGCGGTTGCAGTGTACATGAAGCCTGCAACTAGAACTCATGTGGAGATGGAGCTGACTGAGGGAATGGAGTGTATACTGACAATGCTGGAGATGACATCACAGAAGATCCATCCCAAGTGGATGGGGATGAGGGAATGATGGGGTGGGAGACAAGCTCACGCCTGTGTACATAAGCCCTGTCCTCATCCCTATATGCTGCTGCACCATCAGTCACAGCCTGTTGGCCTTCACTCTGCAGCCACAATGATGGTTCTCTGTCAGTCTGGAAGCTGCTCACACTCATGCTGCAATGTTGCGAAGCTGGTGCACACTTGGCATTGATGCATGCGTTGCATGACCATTTGACATGGCAAAATGGTTTCTTCCAAGCATTCAGGCAACACAATAGCCATGTGCCTTGCACAAAGCTGTGATGAGCAACATCATTTGTCAAGCCAGCAATGCTCATGGATGCAGAAGCATGCCCCTATTATGACTGTCACCCACAGCTGCTGTACAGGCAAGAAGACCCATCAGTAAGAAACTTTCATCAGTAAGAAGACTCGTCATTAAGAAGCAGGCTCAAGGCCTGGTGAGCATGATCAAGAGTCCTGAATTAAGAAGCTGAATGCAGTACCTGAGGCTCATCTTCAACATCATCAGTGGCTTGTGGCTTGGCAGGAGTGTACATGTTGTCAACACATTCCCCAGCCAGCCCCCTGAGCCAGCGGTTGGCAGACAGGCACTGCTCCTCTACATTCTCCTGACCAGCAAGCGCTGCTGGAGTGAGCAAGACACTTGCTGACATTGCCCTGTCATACTGCTTCGACAGGGCGAGGGGGGTCGCTGTCTGGCTGTGCCTGCAGGTGATATCTGCCAGGGGGGTGCTGCTGAAGACTGGTGCACTCCTCTTCTGCTTCTCCTGCCGGCAAGCAGTGTTGTTGTGGCAAAGGGCCACAGCGTGCGCGTTGCTCATGCAAACATAGTCTGGCTGTGTCACCTCACATGCAGACTCATCACACACACAAACTCACACACACACACACATGCGCACGCACCACAGCAAGTGTCAAAGGACAAGCTGTTTGTCAATTGCGCAATACCGCCTCTTGTTCAGCACTCCACTCTCAGGCTGTGTGCAAATATCAAGACATACGAAGCTGCAAAAGCTGACCTCAGAGGTAGCCTTGAGCTTCTTCTGAGCGCTCTGCAGCTGTGCCCGCAGCGCCTGCAGGCGGTCTGTCACACTACGCCAATCTCCCATCACAACACCTGAGCCAGGCGTGGCAAGCCCTGCTGGACTCCCGCTCAAATTTCCCGCCAGATCCTCCTTGCCGCCAAAACCTGCAAACTTGCTGGCGGGAGTCTGAAGGCCAGTCCTGATGCTGCTCATGCTAGCTGGGGTGTAGAAGGGGGTCAGCATGGGGTCTGGAGATGACGCTATGGGGCTGAACAGTGGGTTCGCCATGTTGGACCGACTGAACAGGGGATTGCCGACGCTTGACAGAGCAGCTGCAGCTGTGGCCTGGTTGTTGACTGATGCCCCTGCAGCTGCGGCAGGAGGCTGGAAGAACTGAGTGCTGACCTTGTTGGCGGGAGTCCTGTCTACACTGCTTGGTGGGAACAAGCTGTTGGCGCCAACACTGGTCCTGTTGGAAGGAGTTGTGTCAGCGCTGCTTGGCGGGAGAAACCTGCTGGTGCCAACAGTGAAGGGCCGAGTCACCTTACGCTTGCCACTCACTCCTTGAGCAGCTTCCAGGTCAGCTACTGCTGCAAGTACACTGGACACCTGGCGTGTGGTCTTGACTACTGGGCTGACCTCATCAACGTCAGCAGCTGTGCCAGCAGCTTCCTGTGAGCGAGGCAGAAGAAAGGTCGCTGGGGTGGACACAGCCTGGGAGGGAGACTGTGCCTGCTTCCTTGCTGTGGCTGGTGTTGATCTCAGCTGCTCATGAGCCAGGCTGAATGCAGTGACAATGTCCTCGGCATCTAGGGTGAAGGCTGAGGCTGTGCAGGGGCGATCCCCCTGGCTGGCAGAGGGGGTGGGGTGGGGGGCCTTAATGTTGTCCTGAGCAAAGTCAGCCTCCTCTAGTGAACTTGAGCTCAGCTCAGATTCTAATCCCAGATGAGACTCAGAGCAGGCAGTCTGAGTACTCATGTTGAGAGTCCTGATCAGCTCAGCAGGCAGTGCCATGGGGGGTCCTGCTGGGGCAGGGGCCACAAGGGGGCTGGCAGCTAGGGAGGGAGGGGGGCCAGCTGGCCATTCAGGCTCAAGGTCAAAGCCCAACTCAAGGCTCACAGACTGAGTCATGCCCAAGCCTCTGAGCAGGTGAGCAGCTGCTGCTCTGGCTTCTGGTGTGGCACATGCACCTGCTTGCCGCCCGACCTTACTGCTGGGAGTACACAACACAGACACGCTGTCCGTCTGATCGTCCGATGGTGGCATGTGAAGCTCTGACCTGTTGAGCTGCCGAGCAGCATGCTGAATGACTGACTCAAGCTCAGCTGCTGCAGGACTCTGAGAGGATGAGCAGGTCTTGGCAGGGGTCAGAGTGGCCGCAACTCGGCTGGAAGAGTCATTCACGACAACAATCTGGAGGGCAATCGGCTGCTCTGTGACTTGAGCCAGCCGCAGCTGTGCTGTTGCTTCCTGCATCACTCCACACAGAGTCAGCACAGCTGACTGTGCAAAGTTGCTCTTCTTCTCACTAAATGCAGACATTCATGTCTTGTTTGTCTAAAGAGCGGCGTTGTGCCGCTCTTTGCCCAAAACAGGTGTCCAGTGCGTGTATGGCACAGTCAAAGAAAGCAGGTATGATGTCTGGTGCTTTAAGCTGCATATCCTGCTGACCATTAGGTGAGACGAGCTGAACAGACTATGCTACTGACCTGCAGCTGTTGGGCTAGAAGCGCATTTTCCTGGTCTTGGGCAGTTTGCTTGGCCTGTGCCTCCTCAACCGCCTGCATTTTTGGAGCACCATCAGTTAACAAGCCAGGTTATGTTGCTTGAGGTGGGTCAATGTAGTGTGGCATCTAAAGCAGCTGCCAAGTGCATACTGGTCAGCAAGCAGTGTGAAATCTGATCCAGGCACACACCGCATCGGGGAGACACAAAAGTGAGCACAGCAAGAGGGCTGACATCACCTCATGCAGGAGAGCACTCGTGAAAAGGGCAGCAGTCAGCACAAAAACTGTGGACAAGCAGATCAGCAGCTGTAGTGGGTGGGCGCTTCATTGGGCACAGGTAAAAGCTAAGGCATTGGGCACAGACAGAAGGCAAACTCATGGGCATTGATGGGATAAAGATGAAGGCTCTGACCAGGGTGTGGGCCTGCTCCAGGGCCTGTCTGGCTTGCTGCTCCCCTTCAAGTGCTTTCTCAGCCAGCACACGACTGGCAGCTGCAGCAGCAGCTTCATGCAGCTGCTGCTGGGCCGCTGCTATGGCGTCACGCAAGGCAGCATTCTCCTGCATGGGAAGGCTTACACCTTACGCTTACTTACATACTCACAATTCTTGCAATGCTGTCTCTGCTTGCAGGCATTGACATGCCCTTTACATAGATGAGGCATCGTGAATCAGCAAAACTTGACTCATCACAGCACCTTTGATGCAAAGCCAGCCACTGATTTGAATGACTCGTAGCATCCAAATGCACTAAGAAGGCTTGCACATGCCTGTCTTACATAGACTGACGTTGTACGTGTCATGCAGGTTGCTGAGCAAGCAGCTAACCTGCTCCTGATGAGCCAGGTCTGCAGTAAGGTGTGCTTGCATCTGCTGCTGGTCCTGGTGCGCCTCATACACAGCCTCATGCGCTTCCTGCAAGAAAAAGGAAAGCACTTTGCAATTTTCAGGGCTCACAATGGGAGCCTCCTAAGGCGTCAGCCGGAGCTAATGCTTTTTACATATCAGCAATTCTCCCACTCATCAAGATGGTAATGCACACATTGTTCTCCAGCACAACAACAGCCAGAGATGATCAGATGGGCTTGTGTCCCATTTCAGGTGCTTCAGGTGTCAGTCATTTGGCCATTACTTGGCTGCTGATGGGGTTGCTGAGGTATCAAAGTGCACATGCCAGACTCAAAACAGAGTTGAGTGCCCACAATATCTAGTGTGCCCCTGAATCTGCAATGTTGCAAGCAAATGGACAAAAAGTGACTGTAACTGGCTCACAGCGACAAGGCATATGCCGGCATGCCAAAGTTGCAATCTCACACCACACTGTTGCTGGTTGATGCTGAGATGTGCATACCTTAAGCTGCGCTTTGAGGAGGTGCAGTTCCCCGTCTTGGGTGTGGCCGGCTGCAGCAGCGGCAGCCTGTGCAGCAGCCAGCTGGTGATGGCTGTGCTGCAGGTGCACGTCAAGCCTGGCCTTCTCCTCCAGGGCACTGCTCAGCTTCTCAGCCTGAACCTGCATGGCTTCCTCAGCAGCCAGAAGCCTTCCCCTGCAACATAGCAATAATAACAATGATAATGATAATAATATTAATAACAATAATAATCATAACAATAAAGATGATGATACTAATATTAATAAATTCGCTTCCCCTGCACATGCAGTCACATTTCTGCGTATATAGCGAGGATCAGCCTGGGGGAAGTGCACAACTCATCTGATCAGCCTGGAGCTGCAGCAGGTAATGCAAAAATTGGCAACAGTCGTTCTTGGACTGACAGCACTGCAGCAAATGAGCAAAGTTGTGTCCCAGTGCAGCAAATTGGTGTGACCATGCGATTAAGGTCTGCCTCATGCTCGCACTTGAACACGAAAACAAACACGTAGCAAGGTGTCAGACGCTGATGCGATGCACATCGTGTGCTTGCGTTGCCACGCAATGGTCTCCTTGTGTAAGCACAGCTCGAGGCAAACCTGGCCAATGACAGGGTTTCTGCCATGACAACTTTCTCCTCATGGCTGGTGCTAGCTGCAGCCTCAGCAGCTCGGCTGCTAGTCTGAGCCTCCAGCAGCTGAGTCTGAGCGCGAGTCACATCCTTCCTCAATGCATGCCTCTCAGCCTGCAGCCGGACAATGATGTTGCGTATGATGACTGCACGTGCACTCTCAACCCCATGTGGAGCCGGAGATACAAGGGGAGTTGCAGTCGCCTTGAAAGTGACAGCTGTGTGTACGTCACATTGAAGACTTTTGCAATTGGATGATGTTTGGCCTTCTGCATGAGCACAATATGACTCAAGTATGTCAGGTGCCACAATACAGGATCACCACACAACAGGATTGCCAGCAACATGAAACAGGATCTGGGTCCAGCATGTTCAAACAAAGGGCCTTTGTCAGCTGCTAGTACGCATCCCCACAGGATGACGTCATGGCTGTCAGGTGGCAGCGTGACTCACCTCATAGGCTTCAGTGACTTTGCTGGTCTGGTGGGCAAGGGCCAGCAGCTGCTGAGCTGTGCGCTTGGCCTTCTCCCCTTCTGTGACTGCAACCTGCCTTTGCACCTGAAGCCATGTCACAGCCTTGGAAACAAGCGGGGAACTGTCATCTAACCTAAGATGTTGTTGAGGCAAACAGGGGGCTCAGTCCAAGTGTTATGCGTCATGCATACTGTGTCAAGACTGCCAGCAGCCCAACATCGTCAGGTGTGATGGTATGATGATGCAGATGGAACTGTACAAAGGATATGTAGAAACCTGGGCAGCTACATGTCCCATTGGTCATTAATAAAGCAGATGACAGTGCTTGTAAAAGTGTTGCCTTGGGAGGCAGGTATGGGCAGGCAGTTGGTAGTGACCTGGATGTCCTGAAGAGTGGCTTCATTGGAGTGGGTGAGTTGCTGGAGGGAGGTTTGGATGTCAGCCAGCTGGTGCCGCAGCGCGGCATTTTCCTCACTCACATTGCTGGCCTCCTATGCACATCACCACAGCCCTCAGTAACAGCACAAAATTCGATGTGTTAAGTTTTGGCCAAACTCAGGCGCCCGGAAGATCAGGAGATGTGCATGCTGTGTCAAATTGTGTTAGAAAATTGTGTTAAATTGTGTCAAATTGTGTTAAATTGTGTCAAATTGTGTTGGAAAATGATCGATATGTCATGAGAAACTATTTTGTTGTTGAAGGCAGACATGCGTATGTGTTCTGAATCTTTTCGTTTGAGTAGTATAGAAAGTTGCTTTACTGGCAAGTGGCAAGGGATTAGACTGTGGAGTATTGGAAATCACCTCAGCCAGTTGGCTCAGGTGCTGGGCTTCCCCTGCCTGCCTCCACACTTCCTGCACAGTAGCAAGCTCATGCCTCAACTCAAGGACCGATCACTGATGGCAAGCAACACAGGTGACAGCAAGGGCAGCCCTAGCGTGATATCAACAGCCTGTGTACAGTACACAACCATGAGGCTGTTCTGGCATTGGTCTGCATGAAATCATGGAATCTCAAGACAGCTCTTACTCTACAACTGCGAGAATCCAAACATGGAGCTGAGCAATCATTGTGCTTGGGACATGTTGGCATACCCAGACATGAAGCTAACATGGAACAGGCTAGTGGTGCACAACTGGCATGACTGTGAGCGCTACCAGCAGTAAGCTGCTTGCATGCTGCATGCACTGACCTGAAGCTGATTGCGAGCAGGTGTCCTGATGGCGTGACTCATCTGAGCACGCTGCAGCCATGCTGCCATACCCTCCTCTGACAATCTCACTGCATATGGTGCACATGCACAAGTCAGCATCATGTTGCAAGGAGGGCTACCTGCTCTAGCAGTGCAGTCGTGTGCTATCAGCTTGGGAAGATGTCAGCATGCAGAATTGCACATGTATGGGCACCTGTATAGCAGCTGCAAGCAGTGAAAATCCATTGTAATGGTTCTGTGCAGGAAGGCCTCACAGGCAGTTTTCAGGTCAAGTTCAACGACTGTGAGGAGCTGACCAGGAGAGACAGCAGGCATCTCCTTGTCAACTTGTGCCAAGTTGAGAGGCATTGCAGCAGACTCATCCTTGCCGCTATTGCTCTGCCCTCCTCTGCAGATCTCCGTCTTTGGCTGGTCTGCTCTTGCTCCAGGTGAATTGTAGGTAGCCTGGGTTAGGTAGTTCATGAAGTCCTGGAAAGGCGTAGGGCCCTTCTGTGGCTGAGGGCTGCTAAAGTCAGCCTCAGGGTCATCGTGAGTTGCAGGAGCCGACTCGGCAGCTGAGCCCTCAGACTCATAGGTGGCATGACTGAGTTGGTGCAAGAAGGTAGCAAGGGGACTAGGGTGGTCTGCAACTGGGGAGGCAAAACAGAAGGAAAATGCACTAGGGGTGCTGTCTTCCAGCAGGGTGGCCTCAGTGCTGGGGGTCTTGTAGGTAGCCTGAGCCAACCTGTGCAATGAGGAAACATCACACTACTGCAGCCAATGTTGCCAAGTAGTATAGCAGCAATCAGGACCCCAAAGGATGACAGATGTGCAGGTGTTTGTTTGGGCTTGGAGACACGTACCCACATGCTTGTGAGTGATGGGTGCCACAGACACAGAGTATTGGCTGCTGATGGTACGGCAACAACTTTGCATGCTGCAAGTGATGGGCACGGTGGAGGAGACATCATGGTAGGAGTAAACGGCTTCCTGTGGTCACCCAAATATCAGCAGTGCATTGCATACTGCACAGCTGCTTATCATGTGAATGCCACCATAACCTTTCTGCAACACGTTGTTGAGTAGCAGGGGGTGGCACCCACCTGTGGCGGGCTGGTGTGGCTTGAACAACTGGGTGGACCAGAGGTGCAGCACGAGGGCGGAACACAGCAGGAGTGCTGTCAACTTGGGGAGCACTTGCTACAGAAGCAGGGTTGTGAGCAGAAGTTTTCTCAGGCCCTGGGGCATCCCTAGCAGGCCCGGAGCAGCTTGGTGCGACGCCAGGGCTGTTTGCTGCAGCCTGGCCTGCGCCCAGGAGGTGCTGCAGCAACGTCTGGTATGGCAGCTTGTCATCCTGCGCAGTGTCACTGCCTGTGATAGCCAGCTTGGGACTGCTCAACAGCTGACTCACCACTGCCTGGATAGGTACCACCTGTGACTGGCTGCTGACTGGACTGCTGACTAAGGCAGCATCTTCAGGGCCGTTGACTGACCCAGAGGACTGCCGTGCAAGGGCAGCTGTGGGCGCCTCTGGGGAGTCCAAACCAGCCAGTGTGAACTTAGGCAAGCTGAGAGTAGCTGGGGTGAAGGTGGCGTGTGGGTTGGCGTTGCCATGTGGTGCATCCAGGTCTACTGGTGACATCAGCCTGATGACCTTCTCACTGGAAGCCAGACGCACAAGCGCCTGCTTGATGGCTGACTCAGCAGCAGACTCAGACAGCACAGGGGTGACACACTCAGAGTCAGAGACAGAGTCGTGGTCTTTGCTGGAGGCCAGGGGGGAGTTGCTGCCTGCTGACTCCATGCTAGCGGTGGCCACAGCTCTGGGAGGCAGAGGGTCTGGGCTAGAGACCGCCACTGACTCTGGACTGGCAAAGTCGGTGGCAGTGACAATTTCCCCCCTTGAGATGGTGAGTGTACTGCTTGGGCTAATAGCAGCCCCCTCAGATGATGCTGGATCAGCAAGCTGAGAGGTGGCAGGGCTAGGTGCTGGTGCAGTGCGCAGCAGCTGAGCCAAGAAAGGTGATGATCTTAGCAAAGCAGCGGTGGAGCTGGTTCCCAGCTGTGGTGTCTTGATCCTAAGTCCTTTCAAAATCTCAGCTGCGGCTGGAGTGGCCAAGTTGTCCCTGCCTGCGCCTGATGCCATTACACTGGAGGATCTGGATGCGGTCTGAGGTGTGACTTGCCTCTGTTTGGTTGCTGCTAAGGCAAGCTGGTGAGTGGACAAAGAGCGGGGGGTTGCACGGCCAGGCATGGGGCCAAGGGTGGGGCTTGCAGAGAGCCAGGTGTGCAGGGAGTGATTGTCCTTGGGGGCATGGTCAGGGGTGTCTAGGATGAGACCTGGGGTTCTGTCACGGTACCCTACAAAAGTTGCTGCCCCCCCTGGAGTCTGCCCACTCACCTGCAGGCCCATATGATCAGGTTGGGTAGTGCTTGGAGGACAATGTGGTCATGCAGTGCTGCATAGTACGTGATAGGGAACTAGGCTTGCACTTACATCAACGAGGCAATGTGCAAGAGCAAAGCTAGGCATCATGTGTGGCTGTGTCATGAACCTGAATTGAATTGGGCAGCATGATGAACGAATGTCATGATACAGCATGTGACAGCAACACAGTCCTGGCAATACACAGGTACATGTCACAAATGCGTTTGACCTTGGCAAGCTATGACACCACTTCAACTCCCTTGACCATACTATCACTGCAAATGGGGCACAGAAAAGCAGGGTTGTGTTCTCAAGTGTATGCTTCACCTCATCCAAATCAAAGACATCAGAAAAATCCTGTGGAGTGCCTGCTCCCTGCACTGTAGACTCTGAGAGTGTTTGTTGCTGTGTTGGCATGTACTGCACATCCTTGTTGACAGCAGCTGCAGCAGCAGCAGGTGTCTGTAGAGGACCTAGCAAAGCCCTGATGGATGGTGGTGTGCCAGGAAGCCGCCAGTGACGTTGAGTCACATTTGCAGGCGTCTGTGCATCTGGCTCAGCATCCAACTTGGCCAGGGGCTCTATAGATTGTGCACTGGCAGGAGCTCCAGCAATCCCATGGGCAGCATCCTGCGTGTCTGCTCCTGTTTGGCGCGCTGCGCTTGCAGAAGCAGCAAGTTGCCTTGTAGGCCTGCCCAAGCCTGCTGGCTGTGTCTCCCTGCCAGGCTTCCTGACAGCTTGCTTGATCCTTGCAAGGTTCTCAGATCGGGACTGAGCTGCAGAAGTTGTTACCAGCTGAACACTCCTGCGTGGCTTAACAGGAGAGGATTTTCCCACTGTCTTGTTGTGAGTCGGGTAGGTGCTTCCTGCCAGCTTAGCAGTTGCCTTGTCAGAAAGCTTGACTTGGCTGGTGCTTGACTTTGTCGCAGGCTTGTTGGTGACTCTTGCCGCAGACTGTTTGGCGTCCATCTTTGTGCCATTGACTAACTTATGGGACGAGTCACCCTTCAGAGAGTTATCGTGCAAAGGAGCGAGCGGTGCCCGGGTGCCCTTGGCATTTCTCCTCATGGCAAGCAGCCCTGCAGGCGTGAGGAGCAAGCTTCAATGACTTCAGCGAGCGCTACGGCTTTGTGGTGCTGTTCTACTCTGTGCATTGCACAAAGGAGTGAACACACCCGCACAAAATAAACCTGCCGGTGTTACCTTGCGAGCTGAAGCAAGGATTCCTGCGTCAGCCTTCAGTGCAGGCGAGCAATTCCTGTGGGCGCTGCACCCCTGCAACTAAAAGAATACTGACGTGATCTGCATGTTGAAGCCACTTTCCAAATGCATCTGTCCTGTCAACAACAACAGCTGTCTTCGTTGACCTTTGAGCTACAGCAGCAGAGACTAAATTCAGCTGTCAAAACGCCCTGCAGGTTTGACTGTCACTCTGCAGTTTCAGCGCTTGCAAGTGTGGGCCTCTCCGTGACACCTCGCCATGGCAGTGGCAAAATCACTCAGGCAACTCTCGCCAACATTGATGACGCACCTCCTCTCGACTTCAGTCCACGGCAGTCACCTGTGCGGGTTGCATCAGCAGCTACCCTGCACACTTGTCAGCCTGACTCACCTGAGTGTTGCCAGCCAGTTTCAGCAATGCTCCTCGCAAGCATGGCGACATTGCAAACAGCACTTTTCGCATCAAGGTCAGACTTCGTGCAGCCTGCAGGCCAGCCAGCAGATCACTCACCTTGCTTATTGTTTTAGGAGGAAGAAAAGAAGGTCCAAAACAGCTTGGCGATCTCTTTGGAAGGCATATGCACAGCCCACAGTATCAGCATAGAGGGTTTGCTACAGATACTGAGGAAGCAGATAAAATCAAGTATCCAGTCAGAACGCCAGACAGTGTTTTTGTGTATAGTGGACCCCTGGCATTGACAGTTAGCAGGCTCAAGGTGACAGATAGATGTGCCTTTTGCTCTTGTCTGGCGCACATTGCATGTTGTTGACACTAACATTTGCTATACAGAAACTGAGCCTATTCAGTTGCGCCTGCACTCTCCTTGCATCCCCAATCATCATCTATATGAGCAGTGCTAGCTCATTTGGTGCCAAAGCCAGCATAGCAGTTACACTTTGTGGATTTGGGTTCTTCACAACAGGTGAGGCCAATCCTTGCATCAATCTGAGCAAATTTCCAGCAGCAACTGAGTGCATGCCATATGGCTGATGACAAACGCATATGACAAAACATGCTCACAACATTCACCTGCTGCCATCTGCTGCACTGACATCGTACACTGCCACAACTCGTTGTCGACGTAAGTTAGCATCTCTGGACAACCTGCTGCATCAGAGTGACCTGCCGAACAGCATACTACACATCTAGTAGGCAGTGCACACCATGCTAAAGCTCTGGCCTGAGGTGAGCTATGTGTTGCAGGGCTCATGCACTGGTTTACCTCACCCTATGTTCACAGGCTCATACACAACAGCAAAACAGGTCTGACTGAAGTGGAGACCTTGTCGATCCTGGCAAAGTATCAAAGACGCACGTTTTCAGAAAGTGAAATAGAGTATCCCAACAGCTTTAGACCACAATCTACGTTTCAGGTGACGCGTGCTGCCGCCTTTCCCCTGCAGGCACCCAATAGTGCTAGACCTTGGACCAAAATGCTGCAAGCGCCGCAATTTGTTATTAATTTTTGCAGATATTGTGACTGCAGGTGCATGGTCAAGTGTACTACCTAGATGCTGACAGCTTTGAGGACAAGGAGCTGCTAGCCATGCTGTCGCCAAAAGATCAGACACAGGAAGTTAAGCCTCCGAGTTAGTGCGTGACCGTACGGCATACACGCGCGTGTATGAGAGGAATGAGCTAGGATGAGGCTGCTCAGTGTATGCTGAGTGCGGTGTCCTTGAGCTTTGGGCATATGTTACTATCAAAGGCAACCCATGTAACTTGTGACATGTTATGCGTGCACCTGCTATAAGCAGTTGTTGTGGCTGATCATGATGTCTGAGCCTTGCTGACACTCAAACAAGCATGTTGCCTGCACCATGGTCGGCTAGCCAGTGCAAAGCTCACAGCGTCTCCAAACCCTTTTTTGTTGTTGTGTGTACTGGGAACATCGTAAAGCTGCCTGCACCGGCGGAAGATGCACAAATTTGGATCCCTTTTGAGTGTAGCACACAGTGGCTTGTGCAGGGAGTGTGTGACACAATTTTGCAGTAATCCTTTGTCAATTAACGAAATAAGATCGGCCAGCGCAGGTGTCACATGCTGCACGTGTATGACATAACCTGGCTGATGGTGCATGACGCGACCATGAAAAGGCCTGAGTTTCCTCGTGCCCGCGGCACGTGTCTCAGCTGCAATCACATCATCACAGTGCACAACTGCCAGAAGGCGCCCCACATGAGCCCCATGAGCGCAGCGGCATCTTTATCGTTTGAGTAATGGGGTGTTGGCTACCTCAAATCTGGGTTAGTCACGAGATCAGAAGAGCCTCGGTCAATTTAGCCTAGTGCAAACACCTGTTTCAAGTGGCGTGTGGCTTGTAGATGCCCAGGGGACTTTAAAGACTGCACCTTGCATCAGCTGTACAGCGAACAAGATCTCATCCATTGCAGCGCTTGCTCGCGGTGGACCCTGCGGCAGCTTTGCGGGGCGTCAGAGAGCCTTTGTTGCAGAGCTCTCAGGTGAATATTCGCAACCGACGACGAATTCTTGTCTTGAGTACCTTCTCGAAGCTGTAGTACTCTCGGACGGCAAGAAATGAGATGCTAGTTGCTGGCCTGGTGTTCTTGTGACTCGCGCGTCGGTGGAAGTGCAAAGGGCAACAATGCGCATCTCAGTTAGGACAGTACCCGGCTAGTCCTTTGCAGCGACAGATTCACTCAAACACCCAACCAATTATCAGCCTTGATTGGAAGCATGCGTTGCCACGTCGTACTGAACCGCAGCGCTCTTCGTGGTGTTACCGACCAGCGGACCTCTCCACTGCAGGATTCGGCCGCGCTGCAGAGACTCTCGGGTCACTACTCAAGATGCATCATCTCACAGTTGCTGAAGGCATAGGATCGTTGCCGCGAGAAAAATTGGTACTATGGGAGCGTTTGGAGAAGTCAACGACGCATCCGCTACATCGCTCAAGGGCATCGGAACTGTTTCTAGAGGTCCTGGCTCTTCAGGACGCTGGCACAGAGATTGATTGGCCATCCATATACTGTGCCATCACCACTCTCACTCGCCTCGATAAAGGGTGCCTGCAAGCTCGTCTGGCAGTTGGTTGCAGTGAGTCCCCTTGTCTGCAGGCATGCATAGTTGTACAGGCCTCACGCAACATATCATCAAATGCAGTAGATTTACCACATGTATTGCAGAGCCACAGAAGAGCATCTTACATGAGGGCACGCATGCACACAGCCAAATGTAGCAACAAACAGCCCTTGTCAAGCAACCAGTCTGCACAGCGTGGCAAGCTCATTTTTGTCATTCTTGCCATCATCTGTATGTAGCCCTGCTGCATGTTGAAAAGCCATCTGCATCATTGCAGGTGAGCTGGAATTCAGATGGATGCTGCATGACCGGCACCTGTACACAGTCCACAAGGTGCCGGTACGATTCCAGCGCTGCTTAGCTTGCATGGTGGCAAAGCAAGGCCCTTGCGGAGACCACAAAGCAACCTGGCTGTGCAGAAGCCGGCTGACAGATGCTCCTCCTGGCGTGGATGTGCAGAATGGTGAGTGACCCAGTGCTACACTTGATGTCCATTGCATCACATCATATCCTCACACATGCATTGGCAAACTGCCAAATGAATCACGACGCCACAGCTGCGCTTTGCAGTGATTGTTCTGTCAAGACAACTGCACTATGGTTGAGAAGCACACAAACACAAGGCCCTAAGCAAGGCAGGGGACAAGACTAGCGCCGCCAACATGCAGCATGTTATCATGCATTCAGCAACTTGTGCACCTGTGCTGTGCAGCTTGCACAGTTGCATTTGTAAAACAAGTGTCTTCCCCTAAGGCTAGGTACAGACAGTCCTAATTGGCTCCCTGCATGATCCTCTGTTGTGGCAGTCGGCATAATATCAATCTGTGTTGATGTGTGCTAAATCAAAGTGGGCGACCATGCAGCTCACTGCTTGCGGCCTTCACGTCAGAGAGCGTATCAGATGACAGACCCCCACAACAAGAAGAGCAGCTCGTCAGGGCCGGGGCAGCAGCACAGTGAGCTGATCAGCATGTATGACAGCCACACCTGGCCTGAAACACGGCGCTCTGAGACCTTCCATTCCCAGGCCAGCAAGCTGTGGGAGTTTGTCACTGAAGAGATGGTGAGACATTGCTTAAGAGCATCATAGCCTTCTGTCGCGGCATGTTGTTGTCACACTTGTCTGTGCCTGTCATCAAGTAAGTTCTGAACCTGGCATCAAGTATGAAGTAAACTCTGAACCTGCCATCAAGTAAATTTTGTGCTCATCTTCAGAGAGCTCCAGGCCTTGGCAGTCAGCAACACATACATGCTGTTTGCAGTTGGCACACAGTGCCAGCAGCATCTCTCATTTGTTTCGTGTGTGGTGGTGATACACCGAGATAAGGAGCTTTCAACATACTTTGCCAGCCTAGATGCTGTTGCCAGTCCACAATTGACCAGGCACTGATTGTCACCAACCATCATTTTGTTGTGCTCGCTATACTTCTTACCATAGTTGCCATAGCTTGCCAGCCTAGAGATTGTTGCTTGTCCACCAAAACACCAGTCATCGTTTTGTGCTTGCTTGTATAGAAAGTGGAGGATCCAGTTGATCTGTGGAGCATTGCAAGCCGCGCTTGCAGCAAGCGCTACTTGCTGATGATGGCCAAGCTGTGGCACCGTGCATCAGTACCTGAAGATCGCATTGCCATGGACAGCTATGTGCTGCATGCGCCTCAGGACTTGCCAGTGGAGGAAGCCCTGGCTGTGCAGTCTACACAGTAAGAGCCAAGTCTGCATTATGCTTCATATTGCCATGTATTTGCCTCACTGCCAGTCATCATGTATGTCACTGGTTTGAGGACTTGCTTGGTCAGGCAATATGTCCTGTGGATGCGTTGGCTGTACAGCCTTTACTGCAAGAGCCAAGTCTGCATTGTCAGTTTTTCTTGAGGTTGCCATAGATTGTGCTTCATTGCCAATGAGTCATTGAGTTATCACTTTTGATGCTAACCTGCGTCATCATGATCATGCAGCTGTACATTGCTGTCTTGGCGGTTTGGGCTTGATGACTGTTCTCTAAAAAATAACTCTCTGCTGCCTTGGCAGTGTGCGTCTGTAAGCACAGTATGCTAGGGCAAGCAGCACTCTTGCCATTATGTTTATGCGTGTGCCCTTGTGTTTGTGTGTGTGCCCATGCACATGATAGGCAAAGCCTGGCAACCTATCCTGCCAATCCAGCAACTTTGCTGTCCCAATGGTGAGTGCTCAAAATGCAGCACAGCAGGCAGCACAGGTGGTGAGTGTGTGATGCATGTGCAGGGACAGGCAGGGCCGAGAAGGAAGCTGGATGTACCCAACTCAGGAGCT
>JAABUP010003726.1_pt1 | contig 26463 bp, 41 predicted proteins | sample 5559201 | NCBI WGS metagenome assembly JAABUP01 (sample SAMN10711887, study PRJNA513373) | rock metagenome | isolation source: Antarctica rocks | place: Antarctica | reverse complement strand
TCCGCCACCACCGCCGCCTCCTCAAATCAGGGCTGCACCACCAGCATCATCACCTCTGCCACCACCACCTCCGCCACCACCACCACCGCCACCAAGCAGACCCAAAAGTATTGCAGCTCCACCTCCACCACCACCGCCACCGCCCCCTAGGCTGGCAAAGCCAACAGCAGCACCGACCGTGGCAGACGCATCTGCTGCAACAGGCTCGCCCTCACCATCTCTTCCTGCAGCAGCAGCGCTGTCAGTGATGCCACTCAGAACACTAGCTAATGAAGCAGCCTTATTTGTGGAGTACCCACCACCCCCAGGGCCTCCGTCCACAGCTGTGGTAACCCCACCGGCACTACCCGCCACCTCTTCTCCTGTCGCCTCAAGAGTGGTCCCACTGGTGGGCAAGGCTGACCCAGGCCACTTGATTGAAGCAGTGCGGAAGTGCAAGGTTGCAGAGCCCGCATACAAGGGCCAGTCAGACTATGTCAGCATCATTGCTTCAGCCAGCACACCTCCAGCCTTGCCTCATGCAGGTCAGCTTCTTCTGCTTCAAGTGACCTTTTCTTCTCTCCTGTTATGAGTGACCTTTATTTGCTCAGTACACTGTGCTCCAAGAATTAGTGCTGTACCCTGACCGGTTGATATCAACACATCGTCTGTCCACATACTGCCATACTGCCATTCAGACAGAACTCATGGCATGTTGAAGGTTGGCATCAGTTGCATGCTGGGACCACCTGTAATCCAGACCGTGAGCGTGACTGTCATATGGCCTGTGCTATAGCATTCCAGGCAGTCACTCTCAAAGCAGACAGACAGCTTGCAGGCAATTGCCCACATGGCCTACACCAGTGCAATGTAAAACTGTGTGTCATGACATGAATTCCTTCCGTGCTGCAGGTCAAATAGATCACACACAGCATGCAGCACAGCATACACAGCAGGCCGTGCTGCCAGTCGAATTCTGCAGCACTTTACTGGCCATGATGACCTGGAATCATCTCGACTCAGATCTATGCCAGCATGTCATCACATTGATCAACACAGCGCTAGATTCTCCAGATGGCCCTCACAAGGGCAATGCCAAGTGCCTTGCCCTGAGGCAGCGCCTGGTGATGGCCCTGCTGGACAAGGGGCTCATGAGAGTGATCAGTGACCTTCAGGACCTGGTGCAAGAGTCTCTTTTCAACGTAAGCTTGCTTGCTATCAGCATAATCATGCATTGCCACATGCAGCCAAGCACTACTTGAGATGACACACAGCGGCACAGGATCACATTGTTCAGGATGTCAGCTGTGGACACAGCATCGCTGTGCATCGATGCCACATCAGCTGATAGACAAGCGCACTTTGCCACATGAGCTACAAGTTCTAAGGATGCATCTTTGCAAAGCATGAGCAGGTCGACTGCCAGTGGAATCACACACATGGAGTCACACATGGAATCACACATGGAATCACACACGTGGAATCACACACGTGGAAACTTAAGTACGCAATGCAGGATTTGGAGATGATGAAGATGACCATCAAGAGGCTGCTAGCCCCTGCCAAGCGCCCCGCCAACAGTCCCTCAGCCCCTCCTCCTCCAGCACCAGCCCCCCCAAAGCGACCCCCACCCCCTCCTCCCCCAGGTTTGCCCACTGCTGCAGTGTGATGCCCAACTGTTGAAATGCAGCAAGCCAATGCAGGGTTTCTGTACAGGCAGCCTGTCTTCTGCAATGTTCACGCCACACAACCTTTCATCAAGAGCTTTATCTGCTGATGTGTGCACTTTCCATTGCCTGTTTGCTGATTCTCTGCTGGATCTTGACAGTTGCTTGCCCGATGGAACAGCTGTTCAGGTTGCAATATTGCATTTTTGAAAGACCTACAGCATTGATGATGGGACCAAGCACCATTGATAGTCAAGTCATACCTAGCTCATCTAGATCTGGAAAGCGATTGTATCATTATTATTATTGTTATTGTTATCATCATAGTCAAGGTGCATGTGAGTACAGTTGCAGACTATGCCTTGCTATAGGTCGGGGTCCCCCAGTCCCCCCTGCAGCCCACATACAGCGCCCTAGGGTTGACCCTGGCCCCCGCCCCAGCCGCAAGATGAAGAGCTTCTTCTGGGACAAGCTGCCAGAGAACCGGCTGAAGGGCACATTCTGGCAAGACCGCCCGCCCCCCTACTCAGCCCTTCATGTGGAAGAGGTATGCTCATTGCAGCATGTGACTTGCACAGGATGCAATGGCAAGATGCAAGCTTGCGTGATGCCCAACAATGACTGCTAAGAGCCTCAACTTCTCTTTGACATACCCCATGCGCAAGGTGAGGAGAACTCAGCAGCTGATCATTCATCAATTTGACTTGTCACCTCAACATTCCAATCAGCCTTGATCACATTTGCAGCCTTGTTTACGCTGAGGCCTGGCACAAGGTACAAAGAATATGGTTTTGCTATTGCCCTGTTAAATTGATTAGACACTTCTGCGGCCTTTGCAGCGGTTTGCTAACAAGCTTGCATGCAGACATAAAAGTAACCAACGCTGTTTCAGCCATGACTGGACACAACAACTTCACTCAAAGCATCCTCATTCATAGACATGCTCTCACACTCCAACACAAAGACTTGTCAACAACTCCTTATCAGTTATGCTGTTCTTTGTCCAGATTGAGACCCTCTTTCAAGCCATGCAGCGGTCTGCCAAACGGCCTGCTTCCACTGCAAGGCAGAAGCTGGCTGTCCTCGATTTGAAGCGTGCCACAGCTGTGGGCATCCGCATGTCCAGACTCCGGTACGTCTGTTGTTGCTCATAGTGTTTCAACATCTTTGCATGATTCACTTGCATCTCACCCACATCTTCTAAACATCTACCCACATCTTCAAAGGCTAAATGTAACTTGCCTGGAATATGTCGCACATTGGCACAGTCTTGACTTTGAGGGTCAGCCCGCCATAGCAGCTGTGTACATGCGTGCATGTGAGTGGTTATGCGTGTGTGTGGTTATGCGTGTGAGAGGGTGGGTTGTTTGGGAAAGAGGGGGGGAGGGGCAGGCGTGCGGGCTGCCATGGCAAGCGATAACCCCAACTGTTGTAGATGTTGACTGCAGCGTTTCAGTGCTGGCACACAGCATTCTGCATCCTCAGCCACTGCAATCAGCTGACATTGCAACGTGGGTTGCCTTGCATGCTGCCATCATAATTTACTTTGTCCTGTCATGCCATAGAAACACCAAGATGTTGCTGCAAGCAGTGCGGCACCAACACAAGAGTCAGATACCAGAAATGCCCCATAACACTACAACCATGTAAACTAAACTCACAAACGTAATGATACCAACAGGAACAATAGTCATCACAACAACAAGCAAGTCAAGAGTATCTGGTTGCGATCTCATGCCCGTGTTAGTCTTGCTGAGAGCGCTCGGGTACTGTTGGACCTGGTCGGTGTTCAACCCAGAGTTGCCAGCAGAGCAGACGACCAGCATTCACCTCACACCTTGCATGTTGCAGGGTACCCTGGCAGAGGATTCCTCATGCAATCATCAAGCTTGACTCCAAGGCCTTCCAGACAGCAGATGATGTGCGGGCAGTTCTGCAGTGTGTGCCCACACAGGACGAGGCCAACCTGCTGCAGTCCTATGTCAGGGCTGGGGGCAAACTGGAAGGGCTGAGTGACGCCGAGCTTTTCTGTATGGACCTCATGACGGTGAGCTGGCAAGCACACAGTACTTTGTTGCTCAGACCTGTCATCATGAAAGGCTGTGATCATGAAAGGCATAAGAGTTTGTGTGTATGAATGTGATCAATGGTGTTGAAGCTCATGTGCCCTGACTCATGGCAATGCCAGGTGCTTGGCCTGGAGGTCATTGTTGGGGCTGCACTCTTCAGTGAACTGGTTTCATGCCATTGCGTGCCATGTCATTCTTTTTGGCTTCTTCACTTTCTGCACACAGGAGTGTCATGCTGGCTACCATATCCTGCCTCTGTGATGCTTGTGTAGGCAATCTGGTCTTCATGAGCAGAGCATTGAACATGCACCACTATCCACATGATCCCATAAGTAGATTGTTGCTGCCTAGCTTGGAGTGTGTGAATGTGTCTGATGCAGTGTCATCAAAAGGAATTGTCCCTATTGGAACCCCAACTGTGATGGCATGTGACGCAAGTGACCGTTTGCAGATCCCGAGAGTCGAGGCGCGACTGTCAACTTTCCTGACTCGTTTTGAGGCCCAGCAGCAGCTGGCAGAGGCAAAAGGCATCCTTGAAGGGCATCAGAAGGCCCACCAGGAGCTGAAAGGCAGCCCTTGTATGGCAGCTGCCCTTCAGCTGACTCTGGCAATGGGCAACTTCCTGAACTGGGGTACCAGGCTGGGCCAAGGGGCTGGCTTTCGGCTGCGCAACTTGCCAAAGCTGCAGGTGGGCACTGGGTGCTTTTTCTTTTCTCCATTTGTTATCATTGCAGACTGTTCTTGGAAGCATACAGTCACGAGCATCATCAGATTTATGGAACATACTGCATGAGTCATGCTTTTTTCCACTCAGCTTGTTCTCGGCACTTGCTGCTCCAGTGCGTCTCCCATCCTTGTTGTTGCCGTCACCACTACTGTCACCATTGTCAATTTTATCATCACCACAGCTATGGACTGCACATCAAGAGTGCTTTGGCTTGCCTTCACAATCCTATTCTGACACTCCCAGTTTGGAGGTCGGCCTGACATCAAGACTGATCTTCATGGCATGCTTGAGTAGCAAAACAGCTTTTGCGTACGCTGTCATCTTGTGCAGGATACAAAATCCCTTGATGGCAAAACCAGCTTGCTGAGCTACACTGCTCGCCAGCTCAGCACAGGGCATTTCCCTGCTGCCCTTCTTGCCCATGAGATGCCCCATGTGGTAGGACCAGCCCTGAAGACCAGTGTACAGGTATTCTGTCCCAGATGTGTCGCAATCTTTTGTCATGCGCTAGCACTTGGCCACATTGCGCACAGTAGCTTGCGGTAATAACAGCAATAGTACCAATTACACTTCCCAGCTCATGATGAGCTAGGTACATGCAGGACAAGTCTTGTCTCTCCAGAGCAGTCTGTCTTGAGCCTCCTTGTAAGGTAACTTGTGTTGATGAGGGTAAATCAGCATGGATGCAATGTACACGTCCTATATGCTTCGAAATTCACCAAACTTTGTGGAGGTTGATGGCAAAACCTTCGTGTCATGACTTGCCAGGCTCATCCTTGTCATGCAAACTACGTGCATTCAATCCCTGCAACCGGCATAACACCCACAGGCGTATGTTTTTTTAGTTCTCTGGCTCTGCAAAGCTTGTGCCTTAAGCACACCACAACAGCGGTCACTTCTCTGCTCTAATGACCCATGTTCTGCCTGCAAATGGCAAAGTGTTCAATGCATTGCCGCAGGAGGTGACTGACATGATTGACAAGACTTCAGTAGCCATGGACCTGGTCAGATCAGAACTGAAGCGCAGCACGGCTACAGTCAAAGTTAGCTTGACGGTTCCCCCGTGTGTACAAACAGGTGGTGTAGAATGTGAGCAGAAGTGTGGTCTGTCGCCCAAGTCCTCAGTCAGTCCAGATAGTAGCAATAAGCAAGCGCAAAGCCCTAGTCAGGAGGCTTCACTGGTTGCTGATCAGCAGCAGCAGCAGCAGCAGCAGCATCAGCATCAGCAGCACACCAAATTAAGTAAGTCTGAAGAAGAGCAGGCGATAGCTTGTCAGCAGCATACTCCTGATGTAGAATCACAGCAGAAGTGTTACTGTAGCTGCTCACCAGGGAGACTAAATCATGACGAAGACTCACGCAAGGAGGTACTGGTGGAGCTGTTGTCAGACAACTACCAGGATGTGATGATTCAGACCGTGCGGGAGGTTGACAAAGAGCTGAAGCTGGCACGGCAGCTGCTTGGGCAGTGCAAGGAGTCGTTCAGCAGTTTGGTCAGCTTCTATGGAGAGAACGTTCAAGCCTTTGCCAATGATGCGGTCTTCTGGTCGGATGTGGTTGCCTTTGTGCAGAAGTTCACTGCCTGCCAGAGAGCCTTATGCAAACAGATGCAGGTATGGCCGTCTACTGGAGAGACAAGACTTTTCCTGCACATACCTAGCTCATCATGAGCTGAAAAGCGTTATTATTGTTATTCATAGTATCATTACCATTATCATTATCATTATCATTATCACTGTCCTGCCTACAGTCTCCTTTGATCCTGGTTGATGCTCACAACAAAACTGCAAATAGCCACAATCACCAGGCATCATTGTTGTGTTAGCATACATCTTCATTGTAAAGATAGATTGGCATTGGCACATAGCATCTTACAGTTGCAGCACTGCTGCCTTCCCTTTGACCCAAACTTATGCTGGTGGTGAGAAGAGTTCATCATCTGAACATTTTATCCTTGGCTTTTGGCTGATTATATCGTTCCATAATGCCATTCAGCCCTCAGCATCTCTGCAGCCTGTTTCATGTTAAGGCCTGTGGCAAAAGACACCAAGACCATGCTGTTTTCACTACACTGCTGGCTTTTGATAGCAAAAGCTGTCAGTCCGCTTGCGTCATCATTTTCCATGTGTTTAAGCTCCAATGCATCTCCACAGTTTCATTGCACTTCACTTGCTTTTCAACTCTCAACTTCAAATTGTTGGGGTCATACACTGGGAGCATGTTCGCATGGTCCGTGTGATCTGAGAGTGTGTGCATGCTGTTATGCAGGAGCAAAAAGACATGGCAAGAAGGAAGGAGCTGCGCCGCAGTCAGACCTCCAAGACCTCCCCAACTTCTTTGCATGCAGGAGCTGCGCACTTCTCCCATCCGCCTTCTACTTCAGCTGCAGCTGTTACTCACCCAACTGTACCGTCTTCCTCTACAGCTGCAACCGCTCATCAAGCATCCCCATCTTCCTCTTCTCCGGGTCTTACAGCCAAAAGCTTGCTGACACCATCATTGATTGCCCAATATGGCGCTGCACAGCCACCCTTGTGCTCTTCTGCAGACACTGCTTCCTCCTTTGTCCCTGCTGCTGCTGCTGGTAATGCTGCTGCTGCTGCAGCCTCCCCTGGTGCTTCTTCTCCCTTACCTGAGACAGCTGCTTCGCCTACAGCTTTGCTCCAAGGCAATGCTGATGAAGTATCGAGCCCTTCTTCCTCTGCTACTGATGTGGCTAGTCTTGCTTCACCATGTGCAGCAGCTCCTTCTGTATCCGTCCCTCTTCAGCAGGATGCAAGTGTCACTGCAGACATTGCTCTCCGACCAGAGTCTGTTAGTGTGTCTAGTGTGTCGGCCCCTGCCCAAGCTTGTGCTAAGTCAGGCGGCAATGCAGAGACAGGGCCTAGCATGTCAGAGACTGATGCCATGGCAAAGACAGGAATAGTGACAATTTCACAGATGTCTTTGACAAGCGCTGCAACCAGTGTATCAGCTGCAAGCTGTGACAGATTAGAATCATAATGACAGTGGCAGCGTCAGTTGAGTGTAGAGCTTTCTGGTGAAGCCACATCTGGGCCAAGGTCTAGCAAAGCCTGAAATTCATGTTAATTTATGCCATAGCATGATGGTATTTGCTGACCGGGGCTCTTTCAGAATACTGCATGCTGATATGTGAGACAATGACATTTGATGCCATGCCATGTTTTTGTACTGACTGATCCACAATGCCATGATGCTTTGTTGCTGCTGCTTCTGCACATTTCATTGATTATGGTAAAAATTGTGTTTTCAGTTTGATCTGTATAGTAATTTTGGTGTTGCTGATCGTGGCAGCGTTTCAGGTCCAGACTGTCTGTTTAGCTTGAAACCGTCAGTGTATGTCCTTAAAGCTGGTTTGCAAACATATTTGCATTGGTGTGTATTGAAGCTTGATGTGTTACAGTGTGCATGCCCCACTTTGTCCATGAGAACGTGCGTTTGTACTGACATGTGCAAACTCCAGTATGTGTTTCACCGTCAGTGCTGGACTGCATACCAGCATATGCAATCCGGCAAAGCCAGGGCCACTCAGTTGCACGTGAAGCAGTACCTGCAACGATTGTTTGTTGTCAAGAACTTGGACGTGCTGAGTTGCTAGGCTGCTTTGCGGATGGTATGTGCTTTGCTATGAGCTTCAAGGGTATGTGGGTTGTTGGATTACTAACCGGAAAACTACAGGTAAGGCAGCAGTCTTGTGATGTCCTTTGCACATGATGCTAGGCAAGGCTAAGACTGTTAGGGTGCAGTGCGTTGTTAGGGCGCAACCCATTTTCAGTTGTGCATGAAGTTGCTGACTTTGTGCACATTACACAACTCTGAAGCTACATGTCATTCATGATCGAGATACAGGGGGTTCTCAGCTGAGATTCAAGTCCGTCTTTTTTCAGCAGATGGTATCGGCTTAAGTTTCTTGCAACATGCTGCATGTATACCCAAGCTGAGAAAATTGTGCATCAAACTGTCAATGTATGTTATTGCTCTCACTCGCTCCGGGGGGGGGGGGTGGAAACTCCCGGGGGAAGGGCCCCTTGGGCCCTTGGGGGATCCAGAGCGGCGTCGATTGGCCATATGGCGCCATGCATGGTCCCTGCACCGTTATGCAGATCACGCCGAGTGAAGCATAAGCATCGTCCTGTCTTGTGAAGATTTACTACCCGCTGCACGAACCTGTCTGAGGCCAACTGCTTATTGTTTGAAAACAGCATTCGCAGTATTCATACAGTTGACCCGATCTGTGTGTTCTTGGGCGTCGTTGTTACGTGCAGCACTACTCTTCACGCCTGACCATTATGAGCCTCAAACGTGAGTTTACGCGGCGGCTATGCTCACTGGCCTTTGAACTAGGGAGCCGTGGGAGTCCTTTCCTATCGAGTGGGACAGGTTCTTTACAGTCATATACAAGCGTCTGCCCCAAGTTGTTGCAGCGCTGGCCTGGAAGCTTTATATGGTCAGTGTTTCACGTTCAGCACAGATGATATGATCATCCTCAACTGCAGTTTACCCAAGCCTTGCTCTGCACACTTTCAGGGACTGCCAGTCCATATGTGCGACACCTGTTTTTCTGGGAAAGCCGCGCGATTCCAGAAAGAGCTCCCCTGACAGTGTGCCCTTGTCATCAGCTTCACACATGACATCAACATCCTCAAAACAGCAACGAAAAGCTAGCAAACCCAGGGCTAAGGCAAAAAGAGGCAAAAGATACATGTCCAGGAGCAAACACAAAAGGCAACAAAAGGGTGCAACAACTTACTTTACATTGCCATGCCATTACTCCATTCTTTGCACTGCATCATGTAGTTAATCACCAATCAAGCATGCAGGACAATCCTGTGTTATGGCAATATTGTGATATGGCAAAAATTGCAGCGTCTAAATGCCAACATGACTTGCCACAATCACAGTGAACATGAACAAATGAATGACATGTCGTGTCTGCATTCAGGTCTGGACCGAACTAGTGTCTGCAAAGCTCTTGTGGCATTGGGAAAAGCTGGCAGATCAGATGAAGCTGAAAGTCTATGGAATCAGTGTGAGGTACATTGTGTGGTCATCTTCAGCTGTTGCAAGCATGGTGTCCCAGTTGCAATGCAATTGTACCATTGTACGACTTATCACTGACGTTCATCGGCTGCTCACGTTCTGCATCTTGTAGGCAAATGGTATGCTTGCGAGTAAGATGCTTGTCAGAGCTTTGTGTGCCAACTTTGCCGAGGCAGCTGAACCAGAGGCAAGTACTTTCTTGCTGAGCAGGTTACGTATGAGTAAAGAGACAGAGCCTGATGTACCTCTAGCATGTGTACCAATATTGTTTTATCTGTGCAGCATGTTGCACCAGAGTAAATCTACAGCATGTGTCTTGAATGACCAAGCTCTTACACAACAAGATCAAACTCATCATTCTCTCTTTGCATTACAGAAAATTGAGATGGTGATAAGCAAAGGGAAAAAGGCTGGCTTGATCCCAGTACCTTCAGCATATTCAAGTTTGTTAAAAGCATATGGCAAGTGCCGACAATGGCCAAAGATCAAACAGGTGTTGATACGTATGGTACAATCTGGGGTCCCAATTGACAAGCTCCACTGCATGGCAGCTTTGAGAGCTTATCATATAAGCAACCGAAGCTATGAGGCAGAGGTGGGCTCTGTAGAGCCACCAAAAGCCTGGCATCTTATTGCAATGATCTTTCATGCATTGCATGAGCAGCATAACAACAATCTTTGTGACTTCACTTGTCCAAGACATCACATGTTTGTACAAGAGGTTGACTTGCCACTTGGCAAACATACGCATCAGGATGTCCTTAGGCGTAACTGCCTGTGGTCTTCAATGTAAGAAACATGAACAACACAATCAAGCTTGCTTGTGGCTGTTGCAGTGCTTGCTCCATGAGATGATGTCACATAATTGTGAGCTGGATGCCACCGAGTTTGAGCTTCTTGCTGACATGTATGCTAATCAGAAGCAATCACATATGGTGGAAGATGTGTTGCGACGCTGGGTAGCCCTCGGAAGGAAGGTGGGCTTGTGATGCACATCAGATGATGTACATGAGTCTAGTTGAGCACCCTGGACTTGTCTTATGCATGTTCACTGAAGGTGCGTACATATCAATGTCATCAAGACAGGCCACTCACAACAGCTCAGATGCTTTGGTAGCAAGGTGTGACCCAACAGCCAGTAATCTGTTTGCTGGCTGTAGGGTCACAACTGTTTTGTGTACATAAATTGTACCATCCGGTATAATACCTGGCTTCTCATTAAATTGACACCGAAAGGCGTAGTCTTTTCTAAATTGTACCATGTCTTGGACGCCGATCAAAGCATTATGTGCATAGGTGACAGGCAGGATGTACGAGGCATCTGCCAAAGCACATGCCTATCAAGGAGCACCGGATCAAGTCAAGCGCATCGTTGCAGACATGCGCCAAAACTCTCTAGAAATCAAAGCACGTCTCTTGTGAATGCAGGGCAGCTTGAAGGGTGAGTTCAGCATCAACTCAATTATGACATCACAGTAAATGTCCAAATGCTTGACTGATACATCAGCTGGATCCCGTGAACAGTATGACATGACTAATCAAGGATTTGACCCATGCTAGTCTCAAAATATGGCAACGTGTTGCGAGTGTTTTGACATTAGCAATTCCTGTTTGAGTACTGTAAGTGCACCTGCCTTGGCCTTGAGTTTCTGAGTCTGCTCTTGGCTTTCAGGGCGCTTGAGTCATGTCTGGCTTGCAAAATTGCGGCGTGGCACCCGATCGCTGCGACTACAATATGATCATCAATGCTCACCTCAAACGTGATGATGAGGCAGGCGCTTTGTATTATTGGCAGCATATGCAAGAGAATGGTGTGCAAGCGGATCTACATGACTACACAAATTTCATGCATTACTTTAGCTTAAAAGGGGATGTCAGGTCTGTAAAGGTGAGCAGTTTCGCTTTGGCATGTGATCTGTGTGAAATCCAATTCGATTCAATGCTAGGCACTTGAGATGGGAATGTTACCCATGCTTGTTTGTGCAGCATTGGGAGGGGTGTTGAATATTTGCCTTCCATCTCTTGTGTCAGTGCACAGCTGCAGTTTGCAACTTGTTATCTCATTGTACTTATCCATTTGACACCCTGGTAGTGTGTATGGCAATTAATTTGCAGTGTGGGTGGCCCCTTTGGTACGAGCATTGACTACCAGTAGTTCCCCCCAGCAGTTCGTTTCAGCCAAAACCAGGAATGCTTTGGAGAGCTCATGCGTTTCCGTAAACTAGAAAGGCTCCTACCTTGTGTCATTTTGCCTTGTTGCAAACACATTGCTTGCCACATGCACTATGTGCCAAGCTTGACTGCAGGAATGGCAAGCAGCAGCTGCGGAACATGGAATCCTTGACAGCGGGGAGGCTGCTCTATGTGTTATACAAGCAAGCATGGGGGCATGGTGGCTTGATGGATGTCAGGATCTGGTGCTTGCTACGGCTGAGCAAAATTTCATGCAGTCTTCCATTCTGAATCTATATCCTATCTTTAGATATGCTGAGGGCAAAAAAGGGTAGGTAGTTGATTTGGGAAATCTAGCTAAACAATAGCTGACCTGACTTTTCTAGACAAAGTTCCACAATCAAATCATTTTGCTGACTACTGCTCAATGCCGCAGGGTACATAATAGCACAGAAATAGACTTGCATAATTACGATCACTGGAGCTGCCAGTTGGCTTTGTTGGCAGGACTGTCTATGATGTATGCTCGATTCCTCCACACTACATGGCAGTGGCCAAAGTCAGAAGACTTGAAGGCAAGTCCACAAACCTGCTTTTGTTGCAATTTGCACAAGCAATCAGAGTGTCACAAAGTCAGTCATCTCATCTATCTCCAATTTGATATTGTTGTCCGTGTCATAGGTGTTGGTTGGAAAAGGTTCCATTTCTTTGACCAAAAAACGGGTTGTGAAGGATGCAACGTGGCATTTTCTGGAGAGGCTGTTTGTTGTACGCATGCATATCTCTGGTGGTACCATTCTAGTCGATCGCCTAGATGTCTTGGATTGGTTCCATGCTTTGAAGGAAAAAGGGGCTGTCTTAGATGCTGTGCATTGCAAACAATGTTTCAGCCCACGTTCTAGTGGGACACAGGGAAGGTAGCATTATTGTGTGTGGTGCACAGCTCACATATGGGTGCCAGGTGTGCATGATGCTCACAAGCACAGTACACATGCCACTGGGAGGAAGCATCACATATCCAGCCAGGTAGAGTAGGCAGAGGATCCGCATGTGTCACATCAAGCACAATACACGATGTCTTCTGCAAGACATGCTGTGGCTTTTCAAGGCTGTGCAGCGTTAAAAGGCTGACTCAGAAGCAGATGTAAAACCCGTGTGTTACAATTGTCTTGCTTGGATGTTCATCTACGGAGCACTGCTGGAATAGTAACCTGCAATCAGTGTTATAGCGAACATTGATTGCATTGCTGTGCTGGATTTTGATTTGCAATGCAGTGCTGCACACGTGATGTTGAATTGAGTCTATAAGCCATTTTTTGCTGTACTAGACTACTGCTAGGTGTCAGTCTCAATTTCATGCTGCAACGTTTGATTTGTATCACAATGATCAATAAGCTTGTTGCATGCAGGATGTGGACTTGACGTAGAGACAGTCACTGATGGCAGAGTGAGTTCGTCAAACCTGCCGGCTGTCTTGATTATCAACTGTGTGTTCAACTGCAACGAAACAGAAGTCAAGAGTACATTTGGTGTCCTACCAACACTGAACAGGCTGGCAAATCAATGTAGCTGAGCTGAAGGTCACTACGTGTTTGATAGCACACTCAGAGGCCCATATTTCAAGTGATTTGTACTGCACAGCTCCATAGACATCGACACCCAAAGGGGTCTTCTGATGCCGTTTCAAACATGTTTAAGCTTACATGTCAAATGTGTAAAACGTGAACCAATCTGCAAGTGAGGTTTCAAAGCTGTGATTGCAGATGCACACGTAGTGCAGCAATTGCAATGTCTGACAGCAGCAGCAAATTTAACCAACCCATTTGGTATGCTAAAACACTTACTCCGTACCCATATACAGATGTTGGGGGCTCAGATGTTTCAAGGGCTTTTTGACCCCTGAATGTGATTGTGTGTGGCAAGGGGTTGAAACTCGCAGCATGAACCTGCCGGTAGTGAATGCACAAAGATTATCAGCAAAGTCTTACGTTTTCTAGTAGATACCTGATGGTGCATCATGGCATGACAATAACACAGATCGTACTGTTCGAATTCAGGCTAGCTTTTGCCTGCTGTGGGACATTAGTTGCTTTGCATCTTGTCTGAGATTTTGCTCAGCTAGAAGCATGGTGATCAACATGCCCACCAACGCAGCCACCCCAATGCTGACATGGCATACAACATCCTGGCTGAAGGCACCTTGTCCTGCTCTCTGAGACAGGTACTGGTCTACAAACCTTGCCTTGGAAAGTCCTGCAACAAGACACTGATTCCATCTGCTATTTCTTGCATGGTGTGAGCACAAATGTCCTACATAAGATGCACAGTTTGGCTGGAGTGAAGAAAGCCAGCATATTCTCTGTCTATCAGCAATGCCGGCAATGGAGCACGCCCACGAGAATGCTGTTGTTGACACATGCAGCATGACGGCACCAGGCTGCTAGCAGGCAAGCTGCATCTAGCTTATCCTAACAGTGACATGACAGTCGACCAAAACATAGGAGTGACAGTGATGGGACCTGCACAGCCTGGTTCACCTAGCCGTCACTTCAGACACACTAGTTGCTGCTGCATTGCTGTGGCTCATATACTGTCATGATGTTGCAGCGCATGCGGTGTGATGAGACACCATGTCACAGGGAGCTTAGCGCTTACGTAGGGCAATTGCTGCAGCAGTTGCAGCACAGCAGCTGATGAAGCTGGGTGCCCAGGCAGTCAAGCGCAAGCCAGGCACAGCGGACTTGATGAAGTGCCAGGAGTAGCTGATGCGCATGACCATGTTTGCGCTGTCTGCCAGAATCAAGCCTGCAAGGGTCGCCACATCACCATCAGTGCATGTTTTCTGATGTTTGGTAGTGTTGCTGCAAACGGCAAAGTCCTGTGCAGTGCAGGTGCATTCATCCTGCTGCTGATCACGCCAACTGAAGTGGGCATGAGGACACAGCTGTGGGACACAAAACCAAAGAAACATGCGCCATGTCGCACGTACCTGATGCCTGCTGCCTAAGTGTTCGTTTTAATTATTATTATTATTTTACATGCACCATGCTTTGAGCGCAGCACTAAACACAACATAACCATGCTGATTTGTGGAATATGTATTGTGCATCCATATGCCATGCGGCCACAGCCGTGGGATGCAAACCAGAGAGGACATGCGTCACTGTGTCACTGGCAGCACTAAACCAACCACAAGAGTACCAGTGAGACAGCGGCTTCTGATTTGTGTGATAAGTCCATTGTGCACGCATATAGCATGCATTGCAGCAGGCAAAGAGCTGATACCCCGGCGTGTAGTAGGGTCTCATGTGTGTTGCTGCCTTGCCTCCCCCCCCCTCCTCCCCCCTGGGGGAAGGGCCTTATCTGGGAAGGGGCCTTATCTCTGGCCAGGATGTATGTGTATGCCGCAACCATACACTAGGTCACTCACAACTCAACTTATGGCAGCAGAGTGGACTCACCAATAGCGCCAAGTCTCCAAACAAGCGCAAAGCTGAGAATGATCTGAGCTGCTGAGAATACTGTCTGCCACCTGATAGATTTACTCAGTTGCCTGCGTATACATGATGCTTTCATGTTCAAGCCCCTTTTGACCTTGAATGGTAACCCCAGCCTGCTACTTGTATGATTGCGACTGAATCTGCTTGTGCCGATGGACTTGTAAGGTGTTACTATCACATATCGTTGACAGAGATGTTGCAGTTGTGTGTATACACATGGCAAGAACACAATGCCGACTGACTGAACTGGGGCTACTCTCATGGCTGCTAAGGTATGGGAACATGTGGACAGCACATCAGCACAACAAGCAAAATAAAGCCACAGACGCTGGAAGAAACTATGACTGCAACAGTGCACAACATTTGCAGCAGCAACACGCAAACCCACTGCAAATAGCAATGCATGCAACTTGGCTGCGCCTACATGCCATAGATGATGCTCTGACCTGGCATCAGCAACAGCATTGACATAGGCTTCTGTGCAGCCATTGAGAGCCAGCAGAGTGATATAGCCACAATAGCAAGCCAGGGCTGCAGGCGCTTCTGTGCTGCTCCACTTCTGGCCATACACAAGCCTCAGTAGCACATAGGTGTAGCTGGGACCAAAGGCAGCTGCCAGCAGCCCTATGCAAGACACCAGCAATGTCTGTGTGTTGCTGCGTCTCTGCTGTGCTAACAGTATACCATGACTTTGCAGAAAGCAACCCAGGTCCAGGCGTAGTGCCAGGAACAGGCTGAATGCCTGATGACTCAAGCGGCTGGTAAGAGACAGGACGTCAGGAAAGCAAAGCAGGTAGTCGGGAGCGTTGCTTCAGCTGCTGTAGTGAGACAAGGTCTGGGCGCACAAGCGCAGAGTGATGTCACAGCAAGACTGATGTTGCTGCCAACACCTGACAGTAAGCTTGCTTGCTGACGTCATATGTGCCACACGTGACAATGAGCTTGCTGGCTGATGTTACAGGCAAAGCATACGGGAGACATGCACTGTATTGGACTTGTAGACAATGGACTCAGGGCAGAGGCAGTACCTGTCAAACCAGAGATTCGCACCAGGATGGCCAGGATCTGAATCTTCTGCTTCTTGTCTGCCTCAACATCTTTGCCTGCATGCAATGCATGCTTCCCTGGACTGTTGCTGTGCATGACACACTGTATCTGCAGATCTGCATGTGATTTTGCAGCAACATGGGGCCACACAGATCATGTCGGAAGGCGGGACTCTTTCAAGATGGAAGCATCTTTATTAGTCTCTGCAGGCACCTGTGTACATGCTGACATGCTACCTGGAGGTCTGCTGAAAGCTCTGAAGGCTGCCTCCTCCACTGGGAAGAAGATGGTGCGCACCACCAGTGAGCCCAGATTTGTGACCAGGCCATACACTCCCTGGTTGTAGCTGCTTTGGCACAGTGCCATTACCATCCTGGACCCCTCCGTTTGCGCAAGGTGCACAACAGCCTGCAACAAAGTTGTTGTCTGCGCCTTGGGTTGTTTGTCGTGCATGTGTGTGGTGCATCATTTACGTACCACAATGACGTGCCAGATAATGGAGTGTCAGGTGATGCAGCAAGCGGGACATGTGTCTAGTGCCTGATTTGTTGTCTTGGCATTGCATGGCGCTGTGAGAGGACTGCTGTCATGCCCAAGAGGTCCTGGGGCGGCAAAGGGCTGAGCTAGCAGGGTACAAATGTGAACATTGCCAACAACACCTAGGGAGGGCAACTCTGACTTTTATTGGATGTAGTTGGACTATCTACAAACTCTCGACAGCATTCCAGCCAGATTAGCTGACACAGAAAAGAATTAGCCGGCAAGCACCTGGAGTAAGAACCTCCAGCACAGAGCCAGGCTCCTGGAATCTAGCAGGAAGTCATCACTTGCAGCTGCCCTCTGCTGGCGCTGCCCCTCAGCTGCACCACCGGCATGCTCACTCCCTGAGCCAAACAGCCCAAACACTGTTTAGATGGCAGCCATACATTGCATGCCTGTACTACTCTGTCGACATGCATGTGAGTGTAGCAGACCCAAGATGGGCACGTCCCATTGCTAGCCATGTATTGGAGACACCTAGACTTGTACCTCAGTATGGAAGGGACAAACTGGACAGAAACATGGACATGGGACGCACTGTCAGCAGCAGCTGCAGCATGTCAACATGTTACAGATTGCTTGCCTTGCAAGTGCCTTCTTCTGAGCTCTGATTCAGAATCTTGACTTCCACTTGCAGGGGGGTGGTGAGGAGCTAGCACCACTTGCTTGGAGAGGCAGAAGCTGTCAGAGGGCATGGACAGCATCCATTTGCAGAAGCCAGGTATGTAGTAAGCCAAGTAGACAGCCATGGTGACGCCACCATACGCCACCTGCATCAAGTATGCCTCTCAGGTGTTTGCAGATTGATACTAGTAGTAAAATACTGTACATGCGTTCCAGCCAATCCTTCTTGCCAGGTACCTACTAGGTGGGCCTAGACCCTAGTCCTATGAGCCAACATGCACATCTCTCAGGTGTTTGCAGACTGCACACGGAGCAGTGTAAGCTTAATATCCTGAGCAAATTGACAGGGCACATGCTGAATTGTCAGACTACATTGCTTAAGAAAGTTGCCCAGAGTACACCAATTGGTTCTAGGTTTTGCAAGCATGTGGTCACCAAGGTATTTCCATCAGTCCTAGTGTCCTGTTTGTTGCTATACACCCGCAAATTTGTGCCCAGTTGTTTGTCGTGGTACGACACCATGTCTGGAGCACAGCTAGTGCTGACAAGAGAGTCGCTCTTGACACGTGCAGCGGCCTGTCCCAAGACATGTGGGCGAAGCTCACCTGTGCCCATGAGAGAGCAATAGGGACTGGCATGCTGCTCTTCTTCAGCAGGAGCAGGGTGAGAGCCCCTTTGGCTATGGTGGCACCACCTTCTGCCACTGCTACAACAGCATCTGCCAGCTGCACCTTGGCCAGAATATACAGTGGCCCACAGCATAGCTCCACAAAGGCTGCAAAGCCTGCGTCCAGTGTGCCTTGGGCATGTCATGAAATGCACACATGACAGTGATGACCAGAACAAGACCTCATGCAGGAAGCTACTGAGGGCTGTACATAACTGACCCTCAGGGGAGACACATGTATGACGAGCAATCAATCAATAAACAGATCAAAAGCAGTGATGCATACTTCATGAGCAGTTGTGTCATTGATCTGACAGTGCCAAGCAATGAGGACATTTTTGGCTTTCCTGCAGGTTTCTGTGATGTGATCTGTGAGTTGTTGAATTGCGTAGCTGTGTTTTGATCCAGCATGCATTGTGCTGTCATGTGAACAGACATTCTGCTTTTGAACTGAGGGCAACCATGCAGGCATCTTTGCATTGTTTGCAACAGCAAGTCTGCTTTTGCATGTCAGTGCTTGGCAGCCACGCACAGCAGCCTGAGGTTTTTAACCTGGTGCAATGCAGATGAGGCCTACAGGCGCGCGCATGCTGAATGGCTATCAAGCATGACAGAGACCAGCTACAAGAGTACGTTCAGACAGCAGATTTGACAGACCTTGCCTTGCATGGCCACAGCTGTAGCATGAAATTGAGCATCTGGCTCCTTCATGTCCATCCTCCACAATGTTGTTGAGCAGACAATGGCAGTGATACAAGCCCCTAAGGGAATGCATAAGCAGCCCAGTGCAAGGACCTTCTGTGGGTGGACGCGCTCATCCTGCACAGACACTTGGATGCAAAGCTTGCCAGCAACTACAAGTGCAGGCGCATAGGAGTACCTTCTGAATTCTTTGGCAAGCCCTCTTTAGCCCCTCTCTGCTCAGTAAGACAATGCCAGTGTTTAATAAATGGAACTGGACCGAAGCAAGCTACAAGACAGCAGCAGTTGATCAGAGCGAGGCACAGAGAACCAATCTATCCACGATCCAAAAGCATCTTCGTACCCCGTACGCTTCTGGCGTGAGCAACCTCGCGGTTACCAAGTTCAGAGCAAAGTTGATCAGACGCACGCTGAGTTGGCTGACTGCAGCCAATCGTCATGTTTGATCGCGGATCCAGGCAGCTTAAACATGCATGCTAAAGTGTTTGCATCATGGCGATAGGCGAGCCGTAAGTTCGCCATAACCCGGGCATACCTACAAGATTTACGAATCCGTGGACGAGAACAGCAGCGCTATTGGACTGCATGTCACAAGTGGGTCATCTTGTCAAGCAGCGCTACTCAAGGGCTGCTTTTCGACATCTGCAACCCGTCATAGCCATTGGCATCATGTCTCACACTCTCACTCCTTGGCATCTTCGTTACACGGACGCAAGGACGCACAAACGCACGGATGCACGGACGCACAGTTGTTTCTGTACGCAGTCCGTCGAAAATTTACTGAAGCAGAGGCGTTATTACAGACAGCGAGATACGCCGCCGTAAGGGCTGTGTTAGGTTGCAACTGCAGCAAGTGCCTTTCTTTTGCTGCTGCGATCAGCGTTTGACCTAGGACTCTTGCACAGCGACTCGGCACCATGGCGGTGGAGGTAAGCGCATTCATTGACAGTGACTTGGCTATGTGTATTCAAAGCTACGAAAAGGACCTGACCTGATTCGCTTTGTTATTGCAGTCTGTGCAGACCTTCGGCAGAAAGGTATGTGGAAGTCTGTAGGCGTAGCTCAGCAACGCTTGCTGCCTTCCTCACGAGTCGCTGTCTTTGCAGTGCACGACACTTCCTCAAGCTGTCTGATCATATCAGTCAACAAAGGCAGCACTGACTTGTGTATGGACCTTGCAGAAAACAGCAGTGGCAGTTGCACATGTCAAGAGGGGCAGTGGGATGATCAAGCTGAACGGTGTGGTGTCAGTTGCAGCCTTGCAAATGAACGTATATCATTTGCACACTGCATAGTTTGTGACACACTGTCTACTCTCTGTAGGCACACCTTTGGACCTCATTGCCAGTGAAACTCTAAGATGGAAGTGCCAGGAGCCAGTGCTGCTGCTGGGCAAGCAGAGATTTGCAAACGTTGATATCCGCATCCGTGCTCAGGGTGGAGGACACGTCTCACAGATCTATGGTGCGGGTCTTGGCACAGTGCCTAGTTTTTTAAGTACATGTCTGTTAGTGCATGTCATGATGCATGTTGCTGGATTTTTCCATGCATGCTTCAGCTATGTACCGTTGCTGACATCTCCTATGGTGTTGCAGCTATCAGACAAGCCATTGCCAAGGGTCTAGTGGCTTTCTACCAGAAATGTGAGTCTCTTCTTTACAAGAATCGCTGCCTTAGGGAAGCAGGTCCAGCTGCTCTGCGCATGTGTGCGTGCATCAGTTGCTGTTTAGTCAAATGCAAGGGCTGGCTGTTGCTGATGCACCTTTCAGTGGTAGCAAAGGCTCAGCCAAAAACCACCGATCACTGTACAACATGCATGGCATTTGACCTTAGACTGTCACAGCATCACGTGGCCCACATGTTCATTCTTTTGTTCAAACCGTGTCATCCCCAGGGTCAGGTGCATACACTCAATATGCAACACATGTCTGTGACAGCTCCGTGGCGTTCTGACGCAGTCACCGTGACTAATCTTGCAAGCATTATGAGCCTTACCTGAACGCTTCTACCTGTGACTGACAACTCCAGCGTGCCTGCATGCCAGTGCTGAGGTCATGAGAATGCTCCATATTGCATTGCAGATGTGGACGAGCAGAGCAAGAGGGAAATCAAGGATATCCTAATGCAGTACGACCGCACCCTATTGGTGGCAGACCCAAGGCGCTGCGAGCCCAAGAAGTATGCCCTTTCACAAGCTGCTCTAGCCTGTTCTGCATGCCTGGAGCCTTTGCCCTTGCATGCAGATGTCTGCATAAAACATAGCCTGATTGGCTGTGCAAACCTGCTTTTTGTCACATCGTTGCTAAGCTGGCAAGTGCCAGTCTAGAGCAAGCAGATGGTGGTGGCATCCTCATGGCACATGATCAGATCAGCAGCACCAACATCAGCAGGCCAATTCTGACAAAAAGTAAGCAGAATCAATCTACAAGGAACAGCAGATTTTGCCTCAAGTCCCGTAAGCAGCAGCAGCAGCAGCACATTTAGCCCAGAGCTCTTCATTACTGCTGCTCTGGCAGCTTGTGTGGTGGACATGCACCTTCTCTGTCACAGCAGTCAGCCTGGGGACTCCCACGCAGCATCCAAGGGCACACAGCTTCTGTCATCTCACTGTCACCAGCAACAGCAGCTCAGCAGCCATGGCAGTGTCAGCAGCTGAAACATCTCCTCATGTTGCATCATTTTGGCAACGCCCAGAGTCCAGTCAATGTCCAGACAATGGAAGGCATTGTAGCAGGCTCAGCTGCAGACCATCACCTGTTAGAGCCATCATGTGTCAGCACAATGTGCATGCAATGCAGCCTGGATTGATTGGGAAGTGCAAGACAACTGGTGTGCTGACATTGCATGTTCTGTTTGCAGGTTTGGTGGTCCAGGAGCTCGTGCCAGGTTCCAGAAGTCATACCGTTGATCTTGTCTGGTGTGGCAGTGTTCATGGCTGCGCAGCACTGTTTTGTTGGTGCTGGCTGTCGCTGTAATGCAGTTTCTCACATGAGATACAATCGTTCCTGAATACCTGACGTGTTGGCTCATCATTGCATATTTCAAGGCAGATTTGGGCTGCCCTTGTTCTGTTTGTGTGAGGTTTGAAATGCAGCCTTTGCTGAGATCTGTCATCGCGATGTGACCTTGATATACAGCATCACCTTACATTGTATGCTGTTGGCCTGCAAATGAGCGCTCACGCCATCACAGTGCTTCCTTGATACAGTGGATCTCAGATGCACTCTACCAAGGGTACACTCATTTGCACAGCCAGGTAAAATGCCTGGATCATACAGATATTGTGTCAGATACAACAGGCAGTCAATGCGGTGCTTGCCACCATGACAATTTCATGTGCTATTCACTACATAACGCTCTTAGTGACATGACAGGCTGCTGTTTAGCCTAAAGAGCTGCGATGAGACCAACATCAAAAACAAATGCCGCAGAGCAAGTGCCTGAAAACCCAGACTAAATCTGGCATCTAATTCTTCATGGACTGAGCTTTCATCCAAGCAGTGTAATATTGTACATGTGCCATATCTGCTGCCCTAATTCTTGACCTGCTGACCTAGCTACTCACAATGTGATTGATCATGCTGTTTCATCAAGCAAAACAGGCTGTATGGTTGCTAACAAACTTCATTGAACATCAAGGTTGCATGCTGTTGGGAAACAGCAAATGTACAGGGTGAGTTTGCGGTCCACATGACTGGAAGGACAGGCTGCCCAAGGTACTGCAACACTTGATTAGCTGAGTCAGACCTCAAACACTGCATGCAACAGTTTGATCTGAACTGGAGCGGGCAACCCCTGGGAAAGGCACAGTTGCCTTCACAATTCTGCCAACCTAGTCAGTATCCTTAGCACAGTGTCTTCTCAGCTTAAAGCATATTGCATATCTTGCCCTCCGCACTGTGTATATACTTAGTCCAACATGACTAAATTGAACTCCCAGCCGAAGCACGACGCTGCATCTCAGTACCGCATCAACTCAAGCAGCAGACTCCGCTGTCTTGTTTCAGTACCAACTTGGATTTTGCCCCAGCCAGCGATTGCGGGTCATAGGTAAGCGTGGAGGAAGTGTTTGCAAGTTGAGGCTCTTGATCTTTGCCAGCAGCAGGTCGTGCTCAGTGTCGACGAAAAGCTGCAAGACTTCGGGTGTCAGCCGGCGTTTGTATATCACCAGCTCAAACAGGACGCAAACCAGATCTTCTGAGAGTCCGGCTAAGGAGGTAGCTTCGCTAATATGGTCTGACAGTCGCTGCAGACAGATATCTTGAAGCAATGGGGGCCCAACATCAGGCATCCGCAGATGGCGCTGACAAGGCTTGCGCCAAAGATCGTTTACTTGTGCTTTGCCAAGCAGAACCTGACGACATTTCTCGTTCAGGACGGACGCCGTGTTACACGGGGGTTGGCGTTTTTCGTGCGTCATCACCCTGGTCATCACCTAGATATTGCAGTGACTCACGGCACAGTACACGCACAATGGTGAGTCCCATTGCAAATCCGGCACCTGCAGGTGCCCGCTGCAGTACTCAGTAAACGGGGTGCAACTGAATACTGAGGAGAGAGCAGCTTCACGAACCATGGTCTTTCACCTAGAGAGGCAAAACATTTGTGACAATAGAGCCAGTACAGTTGCAGCACGTCAGCAGCTCACAACAGATGGTCAAAGATGTTTTTGGCATAGTTGATACATTTGGCTTGGTGTTTAGGCATTGCCACACACGAGGGCAGTTCCCAGCAGATGCTCCAAACCATTTAGCATGATTGAATCCTTTGAAGAATTCTGCTGAGTGCTTGTGCACTGCGTAACAGGTTCAGTACTGGATGTTAGCTGCATAGACCCGTACACTGATTACATGAAAGACACAAGTTTCTAATACTGGCTTGAATTAGCCTGCGCCAGCCACATAATCAGCAGGAGTAAATGCAGCAGCAGCAGCAGCAGCAGCAGCAGCAGCAGCAGCAACAGGTACCTGAGGCACCAGCAGCAGCAAAATATGCATCACGCTGACAGGGGCATTCTATGGCTGCAGCCTTTTGCTGGCCAGATGTAAAGTCATCATCTATGAGCTGGTCGTGCACTTCTACGTAGCCTCATTGCTTGGCAATGCTTTGTTTCATTTCTTAGTACTGTGAGAGACTAGACGCAGTATGTTGCGCATGTGTTATGAGCTGTGTTATGAGCTGTAAAGAAAGTTGAGGGCAAGGCTCCGTGCTGAAGGCAAGCAGAGGGCAATTTGGGGTGAGGGCTGTGAAGTCCACCAACAGGTGACATAATCACCAAGCCACATGCCACTTTCATCAAACCTCAACAGACACCTACTAGGTAGTACACCTACTAGTAGTAATCAGAGTCTCCTGCTATTCCACTGAAGCCATTCTCTGTCCTGAAATAATCAAGTGGCCTGAAAAGGGCATGAGGGTCATACATTGCCTTCAACTGCTGCAGCCTAGCCCAGTTTGGGGCTGGAAAGCATGTTTCACTAGAGTCTGCACTGTCGAATCTGTTGTTGTTGATGTAGTGGGCTTGGCTGTATTGGTCCAAAATGTCTCCACCCTGGTTTGCCCACTCTATATGCTCGACGTCACCTGCAATGTGTACAGGGCAATATTGGTACAGAACAATATTGTTGATATAAATACTGATATTAAATAAAAATATTAATATTGTTGATTAATCAACACAGACGTCAATGTTTGCACAGCAGAGCTGCATTGAGGCTGTCGATGGTAAAATTCTGCACAAGCCTAGGCCAGCAGCAGGAGTTGGAAGCGAGCCCACAGCAGTGCCACTGCATATGTCCAACCATCTTCCCCTTTGTCAACAAAGAAGACAGCTATGTTGTTAATCGCCAGAACAATTGTCAGCCCAACAAAAAGCCACGGCTGTTTTGCTGTGGGCAAGCCATATGTTGCTGGCAAAGCGTTACTTATGCTTTTCTTGTCGCACAATGCATGCATGACTTGATACAGCATTGCACAGTTTTGTAAGGTAAAATAAAATGGAAGTTGTGCCACTGGATGACCCAATACAGCGTTACACAGTCTTGCAAAGTACAATGAATGGAATTGGTGCCACTGCACCTTGCCATCTGGAGCAATGCACCATCTGCAGATGTGTCAAGAACACAGCTGCAAGCCAAGCACGTGCACTGTCTGCTGCTGTTATGGCAGAGCATGCAATGTATACAAATTCATTGCAACAGCACAACAAGATCTATGCCACACACACCTATCATTGCGGGAGTGTGTAACAACAATCATGATTGCTACTCTTGTTCTGCTTCATTGCCATCACAGAAAAGCATGTCTGCCTGCTGCTGCTTGTCTGCCAAGCCTCTCTGCTGTGCAGATATATATGAATGCCTGTTGTGATGGCTGGGCAAAACCCATACAGCACATGCAGGCTTTGCTCTGTGTTTTTCTGGGTTGTCTTTCGGTCTGCTTTTCGTGCGGCTTTTTTGTCTTTTCTGTTGATTGTTTTTGTGTTCTGAGCATTCAGCAGAGTGGTGGTTGCGCTCACCGTCAACAGCAGCTCCACCGGCAGTCCTCACCCAGAAAGGCCACACCTCAACATACCACTCTCCTCGGTACCCAAACCCCGTATCACTGTTGTTGGACCCCCCCAAAAAGCCCACAGGAGCTTCAATCAGGATTGTGGAGTATGGGCTAGTTGCATTGCTGTACAGAGTCACCAAGCTTGCAACCAAATCTTCAGGGATTGACTGCAGAAATCGGTCACTGATGTAGTTGGCAGCAGGGCTGCTGAGCACATCAGCATCATATGACTCGAGAATGCCAGTCAGGGTGAGGGCAACTGGAGTAGCTTCAACTGCTTCTGCTTCCAGAGCACCAGCAATGAAGCCCTGCATGGAACAGAAAGTTGACATAAGGCTACACACAACTGGTGTGCAGCCACTTTTCCTGTGTCTCTGAGGTCGTGGTGCAAAGCTGCTCTTACATTTTTACATTTAGGCGCCACACACCTGCAATCATGCTGCACATGCAAGCATGCTAACACACAAGCATGCTAACACACATTTATGTCAGCACACGAGCATGCTGCTGCAGAGTAGCTGCCTCGATGCTGTCTTCAGCATAGGCAAGCATCGCAACAACACTCATGCTGCAGCAGTGACCAAGCGTTGTCAGCAACCATTGCGCATCACATGCATATCTGCAACACTGCTTGGGCTCAAAAACCTGACTTATGTCAAGAGACAGTTGTCAGAGTACCTCCACAGCCTGATTGATCTCAGTTGAATTGTTGGGGTCCCAATTGGTGACCCCCACGGCCACAACGTGTCCCAGGGAGGGTACAGTTATCATGGCAAAGTCAGTGTCCAACTCTGAGGGCGCAGTCTCCAGCCAATCATTGTACCACTGAAAAGCTTGCACTGCTGACTGCAGCGGCCAAATGGCAGTCACCCCTGACACCAGGCCATCTGCAGGAATTGGATGCAGCTGTAGCTCAAAACCCACAGCAGTTGCTAGCATTGCCCCTCCGCCCTGCAGCATGCTTTACAGATTTCAGAGCCATTTTGGGTGGGTGGGTGGGTGGGTGGGTGGGTGGGTGGGTGGGTGGGTGGGTGAATGGGTGGGTGAGCGAGCGAGTGAGTGAGTGAGTGAGTGAGTGAGTGAGTGAGTGAGTGAGTGAGTGAGTGAGTGAGTGAGTGAGTGAGTGAGTGAGTGAGTGAGTGAGTGAGTGAGTGAG
>JAABUP010003724.1_pt1 | contig 26477 bp, 28 predicted proteins | sample 5559201 | NCBI WGS metagenome assembly JAABUP01 (sample SAMN10711887, study PRJNA513373) | rock metagenome | isolation source: Antarctica rocks | place: Antarctica | reverse complement strand
TCGGAACCAGGGCCAGATGCACCGGATCATTCTCGCCGACGGCGGCGACATCGAGTTCCGCTCCGGCCGCGCACGGCCTGACCCTGCAAGCGCCAGGCATCGAGCTGCTCGATCACCATCAGTGCCCAACCAGAATCAGTGCCGGACCAGAATCAGTGCCCCACCAGAATCAGTGCAGCGTGGCGACGGCGGTGCCGAAGGCACGGAGCTCCACCGGATGGCGGAACTCGATGCCGAACCAGGACTTGTTGTAGGTGTCCAGGTAGATCTGCACAGCGGTCGGCACGGTGCTGCCGTCCATCAGCTCCGGGAAGGTGCCGTCCATCCTGACGGCCAGCACCGGCCGGTTCGGGTCACCGGCCGCAGTCAGCCCGGACCGGTAGAGGGACGTGTGCGCCGCGACCGTCGACAGCGGCACCACGCTGTACTGGGCCCGCGCCCGCGGACCGTTGCCGAAGCCGACCGAGCACTCGTTCACCGCGCCGCGAAGGGCGACCGGGTCGATGGCGCCGCGGTAGGCCAGCGGCCACGCCATCGTCTGCCCGCCGCAGTGTTGAAGGGCCTGGACGGCGCTGCGCCCGACGACGCTGTCCGAGGTGCCAGGGGCCAGATCGACATGCGTGCTGACGTCCGACGAGCTCGGCTGGGGCTGCGAGGGGGTGCTGGGTGGCTGCGACCGGCTGGAGCTGGTGGAGCCGGTACCCGGTTCCGGCACCACCAGCGACGCGGTCGATTTCTCGCCGGCCGCCGCGCCCGCTGACGGATCGAGGTTGACGATCGAATCGTGAACCGCGCTCGGTCCGGACGCCTGCTCGCCGTGCAACCTGAGGGCGGCCATCGTGATCGCTGAGCTGACCACCAGCACGCAGGCCGCCATCAAGCCGCCGGCCAGCAGCCGATGGCGCTGCCGGCGGTTGTGCCTGGCCTTCAGGACCGCCGAGCGGACCGCCGGTAGATCGGGGACCAGCCGCTCGTCCTCGTGCAGCGCCCGGCTGACGTCCGCCTCGCGGCGATTCGACCGGTGGCCATCGTCATCGAACATCGCTGTCATCGCTCGCCCGCCAATGCCCCGGCAACAACGGCAGAGGTGCGCAGCCCGGCGAGCGCACGCGAGATCAGCGTGCGCACGGCGCCGACACTGGCGCCGAGCTCGGCACCTATCGCCGAATCGTCCAGGCCCAGGTAGTACCTCAGCACCACCGCCGCCCGCTGCCGGGCGGGCAACTGCTGGAGCAGCCGATGGATCTCGTCACGGTCGTCGACCCGCCTGACTGGGTCCGGACACGCACCATCGAGGATCCCGGCATCGTCCGTCGGCTCGGTACGGCGGCGCGCCGCCCGGCGCCGATCGGTCAGGAACGTGGTGACGACGATCCGTCGCACGTATGCCGCCGGGTACTCCATGTCGGCGATCCGTGACCAGCGCGCCGAGGCGAGCATCAGCGCATCGGTCAGTACATCGTGGGCGAGTTGCCGGTCGCCGGTGAGCACCGCCGCGAACCGGCCGAGGGCAGTCAGCTCGGCGGCCAGGAACTCTTCGAACTGCACTCGGCCCCCATCCGTCCCGGAACCGTCGGCAATCGGCCCTTGCACCGATTACACCTGATCGAGGGCGTGGTTGCGAAGGTTACCGGCGAGTAATAACCTCTCCCTACTGGCCAGTAACTTATCCGGCGCCGAGGAGGCAGGCATGTCCCACTACCGTCCCAACGTCCGGGACCTGGAGTTCAACCTGTTCGAGGTGTTCGATGCGGGAAAGCGGCTGGGCACAGGGCCGTTCAGCGACATGGACCCGGACACGGCCAGGGGCGTGCTCGCCGACTTGTCGGCGATGGCCACCGGCCCGATCGCCGCCTCCTTCGCCGACGCGGACCGCAATCCCCCGGTCTACGACCCGCAGACGCACAGCGTGAGCATGCCCGAATCGTTCAAGGCCTCCTATGCCGCCATGATGGACGGCGAATGGTGGCGGATGGAGCTGCCGAAGGAGATCGGCGGCTTCGGCGCCTCGCCGTCGCTGCGATGGGCAGCTGCCGAGCTCATCCTGGGCGCCAACCCGGCGCTGTTCATGTACGCCGGCGGGCCGAACTTCGGCAACATCCTGTACCAGCTCGGCACCGACGAGCAGAAGGCACTGGCCAGGTTCATGATCGACAAGCGCTGGGGTTCAACCATGGTGCTGACCGAGCCGGACGCCGGGTCCGATGTCGGTGCCGGGCGCACCAGGGCGATCCAGCAGCCGGACGGCAGCTGGCACCTGGACGGCGTCAAGCGGTTCATCACCTCGGCCGAGCACGACATGGCGGACAACATCGTGCACCTGGTGCTGGCCCGTCCGCAGGGGGAGGGGATCGAGAACCATCCCGGCACCAAGGGTCTGAGCCTGTTCGCCGTCCCCAAGTTCCATGTCGACATGGCCACCGGCGAGCTGGGCGAACGCAACGGCGCGTTCGTCACCGGCCTGGAACACAAGATGGGGCTGAAGGTTTCCACCACCTGTGAGTTGTCCTTCGGACAGAACGGCATTCCCGCGGTCGGGACCCTGGTGGGCAACGTGCACAACGGGATCGCCCAGATGTTCCATGTCATCGAGTACGCCAGGATGATGGTCGGGACCAAGGCGATCGCCACGCTGTCGACCGGCTACCTGAACGCATTGGAATACGCGAAGCAGCGGGTACAGGGCGCGGACCTGACTCGCAATACCGACAAGACCGCTGCTCGGGTGACGATCATCCACCACCCCGATGTCCGACGGATCCTCATGCGGCAGAAGGCTTATGCCGAAGGTTTGCGTGCGGTCTATTTCTACGCCGCCGAGCAGCAGGAGCTGATCGAGGTGGGGGCAGCCGATGACGTCGACTCAGCGCAGACGCTGTTGGCCCGCAAGGTCAACGATCTGCTGCTGCCGGTGGTCAAGGGTGTCGGGTCGGAGCGGGCCTACGAGAACCTGGCCCTGTCGCTGCAGACTCTGGGTGGCTCGGGCTACACCCAGGACTACCCCATCGAGCAGTACATCCGGGACGCCAAGATCGACACACTCTACGAGGGAACCACCGCGATCCAGGCCCAGGACTTCTTCTTCCGCAAGATCGTCAGGGACGATGGCACGGCGCTGGCCGCTGTCTGCGGTGAGATCTCGAGCTTGGTAGACAAGGCCGGCCCTCCGGCGTCCGACGGCCGGCTGAAGAACGAGATCGCGCTGCTGGCAACGGCTCTGGGTGATGTCCAGGCGATGGTGGGTGTGCTCGTCGGGTACACGGTGGCCTCAGCCACCGATCCGGGCAGCGTGTACAAGGTGGGCGAGCACGCCGTCTCGTTGCTGATGAGCGTCGGCGACCTGCTGATCGGCTACCTTCTGCTCCGGCAGGCCGTCGTGGCCCAGGCAGCGCTGGATTCCGGTGAGGCACCGATGCCCGGTAGCGACCGCGACTTCTACACCGGCAAACTGGCTGTGGCCAGCTGGTTCTCGCGGAACGTGCTCCCGGAGCTGAGCGCCCGGCGGGCGATCATCGAGGCCGCCGACACGTCACTGATGCAGGTGCCGGAAGCGGCATTCTGACCGCTGCCGGGCTCGCTAGCAGACGTGGTAGTGGCGAACCAGTTCCGCGGCTCCGACCAGCGGCGCGTCGGTGCCAAGGGCGGCCGGCCGAACAGGTATGTCCCGCAACGGTTCCAGTACCGCGTCGGCGAACATCGACCGGGCCGGATCGAAGAAGCCGGGTCCGATCTGGGCCACCCCGCCGCCGATCACCACCCCGTCGACATCCAGCGCGGTCGCCAGTCCGGCCAACGCCGCCCCCAGCACCCGGCCGGCATCGCCAATGGTGCGTGCGGCGATGTCGTCACCGGCCCGCATCAGGTCGGCGACCTCCTGCAACCGCACCCCGGTCCGGCCGGTGCGTCGGGTGAACTCCGCCGCGATCGCCGGCCCGGCGGCCACCGCTTCCAGGTGATCGAACCGGCCACATCCGCAGGGCAGTGCCCCCGGACCGGGGACCAGCAGATGGGCTATCTCGCCGGTGGTGCCGTGCGCTCCGCGGGCGATCCGGCCGCCGAACACCAGGCCGCCCCCCACCCCGGTGCCGATCGCCGCGACCAGCAGCCGATCGATACCGGCGCCGGCGCCGTGGCTGGCCTCGCCGAGGGCCGTCACCCGCACGTCGTTGTCGATCGCCACCGGCAGGCCGGTGGCCGCGCGGACCGGACCCGCGACATCGGTGCCGCCCCAGCCGGGCAGCGTCTGCCCGTCCTGCAGGACCACTCCGTGCTGGGTGTCGATGACCCCCTTGGCGCCCAGCCCCACGGCGGTGATCTGGTGGCCGCTGGTGGTTGCCTCCAGGATCAGATCGACGACCGCGGCCATCACGTCCGCGCCGTCGCCGGTACGCGGAGTGACGCGCCGGAACCGGGCGTGTATCAGTCCGTCGTCATCGACCACACCTGCGGCGATCTTGGTGCCGCCGATGTCCACCCCGAGCCGGTTCACAGGGACCAAACCTACCGGGGGCACAATCTGGGCATGCACACCTGGCTCACCGACCAGTTCGGGCTGAGCGTTCCGGTGGTCTGCGCGCCGATGGCCGGCGTGTCCGGCGGTGCGCTGGCCGCCGCCGTCAGCGCGGCCGGCGGACTGGGCATGATCGGCGTCCGGCCGGGTTCGACGCTGCGTTGGCTGGCCGAGCAGATCGACCTGGCGGCGGCGCCGGGTCGGGCGTACGGCATCGGATTGATCGGCTGGGGCGTCGACGAGCAGGGCGATCCGCTGCTCGCCCAGGTGATCGCGGCGCGCCCGGCGCTGGTGTCGATCAGTTTCGGTGATGTCACCGAACATGTTGCGCCACTGCACGATGCGGGGATCGTGGTGGCAATGCAGGCCGGCAACCTCGACGAGGCGCTGGCCGCCGACGCGGTGGGAGTCGACCTGATTGTGGCCAGGGGCGGTGAGGGCGGTGGGCACGGCCGCAACCAGATCGCCACCCTTCCACTGTTGCAGGAGGTGCTGGACGCGGTGGACACGCCGGTCCTCGGGGCCGGCGGCATCGGCACCCGACGCGGGTTGGCAGCGGTGCTGGCGGCGGGCGCCGACGGCGGATGGATCGGCACCGCGTTCATGACCTGCCCGGAGGCCGATACCCCGGCCGAGGCGCGGCATGCCGTGCTGGAGGCCGGCACCGGGGACACCGTCTACTCGCGGGTCTTCGACCTGGCGCTCGGCCTGGGATGGCCACCCGAGTACGGCGGCCGGTCGTTGTCCAACGAGGTGACCCGCCGCTGGTTGGGGCGGGAATCCGAGCTGGAACGCGGCGGCCCTGGGGTGGTCGCCCTCGGCGACCAAATCAGGTCCGCGCAAGCCGCCGGGGATGCCGGATTCGCTCCGGTGTACGCGGGCCAATCCGCCGGTCTGGTCGAGACGTCGCGCTCGGCAGCCGAGGTGGTTGCCGAGTTCGGCCGGGCAGGCGAACTGCTCGACCGGTTCCACTGAAGTTGTCCAGAGGCTGAAGTTGATCCAGCGACTGAACTTGATCCAGAGGCTGAAGTTGATCCAGCGACCGAACTTGATCCAGAGACTGAGGCTTGACCCCGAGCGGGTCCGGCGCCTTCGGGTTCAGAGCGTCGCGGCCTGCGGGTCCCAGTCGGCAGGCAGGGCAGGCGAGGCAACTGGCCGGCTGACGACTTCGACGAACGCGCCGCTGCGGATCGAGTCGGCGGCGGCGATCATCGCATCCAGGACATGCAGCGCGGTGGTGCCGTCGAGTCGATGCGGCTCGCCGGCCCGCAGAGCCCTGGCCATGTCGATCACGCCCATCCCCCGGCCCATCGTCGAGCCCGCCGACTCGACGGGTTGCCAGTCGTCGTCGGCAGCCCTGCGGATCCGGAGTACGCCATCGAAGGTGTTGGGATCGGGCACCGCCAGGGTCGCTTCGGTGCCGGTGATCTCGACGAAGCCCACCCTGGTGGCCGGCGAATCGAAGCTGAAGATGCTCTGCGCCGTCGCCCCGACGTCGAACTGGGTGAGCATCGAGACCTGGGTGGGCACCTGCACGTCGAACACCTCGCCGGCCCGCGGACCCGAACCGATCGTCCTGGTCGGGTGCGCCTGGGACCCGACCGCCGCCACCTTCGTCATCGGTCCGAGCAGCTGGTTCAGCGTCGACAGGTAGTACGGGCCCATGTCGAACAGGGGGCCCGCGCCGCGGGCGAACAGGAACGCCGGACTCGGGTGCCAGGATTCCGGGCCCGGCGTCTGGAAGATCGTCAGCCCGCCGAGCGGAGTACCGATGTCGCCCCGTTCGATCACCCGTCGTGCAGTCTGGATGCCGGCGCCCAGGACGGTGTCCGGCGCACAGCCGACCCGCAGGCCGGCTGCGTCCGCGGCGACAAGGAGTTCTCGCCCGCTCGCCAGGTCGAGAGCCAGCGGCTTCTCCGAGTACACGTGCTTGCCGGCGGCCACCGCGGCCAGGCCGACGTCTACATGTGACACCGGGAGGGTCAGGTTCACCACGACCTCGACGTCCGGATGGGCCAGCACGTCGGCCGCGCTGCCGGCCGCCGGCACCTCGTATTCAGCGGCCTTCGCCCGGGCGATGTCCGGGTACAGGTCGCCGACTACGTGTACCAGGACGTCCGGGCACCGAACGAGGTTGGTCAGGTAGGCGCCGCTGATGACGCCGGCGCCGATGATCCCGACGCCGACCGGCCCGGTCGGGGTCACGATGCCTCGGTGCCGTTCACTGCCGCGGTCCCGTTCACTGCCGCGGTGCCGTTCACTGCCGCGGTGCCGTTCAGGTAGCCAAGTGACTGGGCGAGGCCTTCGAAGATGTCGCCGGCATACGCGTCGAACTCCACGACCGGTATCTGCACCGTAGCGGCGGCCCGCAGGACGGCCGGGATGTCCATTGCGCCGCTGCCGACCGGAAGCTGCGTCAGCACGTCGGTGGAGATCGGACCATCCTTGAGGTGGATGAGCTGGACCCGATCCGCCAACCGCTGCAGTAGGGCGGCCGGATCCTGGCCGCCGACGGCCGCCCAGAAGGTGTCGACCTCCAGCACCACCTCGGGTTCCAGCAGGGCGGCCAGGTGCTCCAGGCCGGTGACGCCGTCGGGCATCGGCGCCGCCTCCCAGGCGTGGTTGTGGTAGCCGGCCGCGATGCCGCGCGGTTCCGCCGCCTGCGCGGCGGCGTTGAGCGCATCGGCCGTGCGCTTGATGCTGTCCAGGTCCTGCCAGTGCTCGGCCGGCAGAAACGGATCGATCACGTAGTGCACCCCGAGTTGCTCGGCGGCATCCAGGACGACCTGCACGTCACCGGTGATCAGCGGAGCGTGGCCGGACGGCGCCTGCAGCCCGGCCGCGGCCAGCCCGGCTTCCAGGATGCCGACCCGTGACGACGCGTCGAAGGTGTCGGCGGTCCGGTCCGGACCGGCGCTGCCGCCGAAGGTGCGGACAGGAGAGACGAAATCGAACAGCTCGACCCGCTGAAACCCGATCTCGGCGAGCCGGCCCAGGGTGCCGCCGGGGTCGGCGGCGAACGCTTCCCTGACCGAGTAGAGCTGAACGGAGAACGTCATGGGTCCCTCCCGGGGTGCCGACAGGTAGGCGTCATTCGGCTGCCGGCAACGTTATCGAACGGCCCAGCGCCCGAGGACTGCGGGGCGGGGACGGTCAAGACATGGAAGACCCCGGACCGCTACCAGGTCGGGGTCCGGTAGCGATCCGGGGTCGGTGTGTATATCGGCGCCGGGGTCCGATTCGTTACATGCGATGTGGAGAGCTCATGCGGAAATCAGCGCGAGATGTGCTGCCGCTGGGCGATGACCAGCAGTTCGTCGCGCATCGAGGGGGAAGCTCCTTCAAGGGCGCGAGCGAGTTCTCGGTGGTTGCGGTGGGACTCACGGCGGCTGCGGATGGCCTTCGCGAGGGTGCTCATGGCGTTCCCGTCCTTCTGTCACTGGTGACGTTCCGGTGGTCCCGCTGTGGGTGCCTGTCGGTCGGATCCGTCACGTTGTATGACGTCCACGGTACCGATTCTGTTCCATATCGTCCGGTGAACCCTGTCACAGACCCTCGATACATCGGAGGCGTTCCCGTCATGCCCCGAAGAATCATCGGGTGTGGGCTCAAAAGGCCATAGCCAGTCCCGGATCGGCCAGCAGCGCTCCGACGTCCGCCAGGAATTGGCTCCCCTGCTGGCCGTCGATCACCCGATGGTCGAACGACAACGCGAGCCGGCAGACCTTCCGCACCGCAAGCTCCCCGTCCAGCACCCATGGCGCGTCCTTGATCGAGCCCAGGGCGAGGATCGCCGACTCGCCGGGGTTGATGATCGGAGTGCCGCTGTCGACGCCCAGCACGCCGACGTTGGTGATGGTGAAGGTCCCCCCCGTCATGGCCGCGGGCGAGGTCCTGCCCTGCCGGGCAATGTCGGTCAGTTCGGACAGCGCCTGGGCCAGCTCGAGCATCGACTTTCGATCGGCGTCCTTGATGTTCGGCACCACCAGGCCCCTCGGGGTGGCGGCGGCGATGCCGAGGTGCAGGTAATCCTTGAAGATGATCTCGCCCGCCGCCTCGTCCCACACCGAGTTGATCTCCGCAGTCCGCTTGGCCGCGATGCACACGGCTCGGGCGGCGAAGGCCAACGGGGTGACGCGGACCGCGGCGAACTCCGCACGCGCCTTCAACCTCTCGCGCAGCTGCATCATCGGCGTGACGTCCACGCTGAGAAACTCGGTGACGTGCGGTGCGGTGAACGCGCTGGAGACCATCGCCTGTGCCGTCATCTTCCGGACACCCTTGATCGGTACCCGCTGTTCCCTGGTAGCGGGGTCGTAGGCGGGTCTCGATACCGGCGGCGCGGCGACAGCTTCGGGTGCTTCGATGGCTCCCGGACGGGCGGCGGCCTCTACGTCGGCTCGGATGATCACACCGTCGGCGCGGGACGGGAGTATGGCCGAGAGGTCGATACCGAGATCCTTGGCCAGCTTGCGGACCGGCGGGGTCGAAAGCGGCACCCGGCTGCGCCGGCCGCTGGTGGGTCCAACGGCCTCGGCTGCGGCCAGATCGTGGCCCGGTTGGGCCTGGGCCGCGGCGGACGTCAGCTCGGTACTGGCGGGGGCGGGCTCCCCACCAGCGGCCAGCTGGGCGGCGGCCGTCGCGCCGCGCGGCACCGGCGCCGGCTGGGTCGCGCTCTTACGCGGCCGGCGCGCCGACGATCCGGGGGCCGGGATGTATCCGACCAGAGTGGCGATGCGGCCGTCGGCGGCCACCTCGCCGATCTTCGAGCCCTTCTCGTCAGCAGCACCGCCGCCCATGGGCGGCGCGACCTGGGTGTCGCCGGGCGCGGTCGCCGAGGGGTCGTCGGGCAGCGGACCCGCCCCGGGGTCGGTGTCGATGGCGATGATCGGGGTGCCGACGGCGATGGTCACGCCCGGCTCGGCGAGCAGGGCATGCACCTGGCCGGCCCATGGGCAGGGAAGTTCGACTGCGGCCTTGGCCGTTTCGATCTCGACGATGATCTGGTTCACCGTCACCGGGTCGCCGGGAGCGACCTTCCATTCCAGGATCTCGGCCTCCGTCAGTCCCTCACCGACGTCGGGCATCGGAAAGCTGCGCAGCCTGGATTGTGTGACTTGCGGATTCATGGTGCGTCATACCGCCTTTCAGTGGTTCATCACGCGGTCGACTGCATGCAGCACCTTGTCCAGATCCGGCAGGTACTCCTCCTCGAGCTTGCTGGGCGGGTACGGAGTGTCGAATCCGGTCACCCGCGCCACCGGAGCAGACAGCGAATGGAAAGCGCCTTCGGTGATCCTGGCTGCGACCTCGCTGGACAGCGACGTCTCTCGCGGAGCCTCGGCGACCACTACTGCCCGGCCGGTGTGCTGCACCGACTCCAGGATCGGATCCATGTCCAGGGGAGACAGCGTTCGGAGATCGATCACCTCCGCCCGGATCCCCTCGGCCGCAGCTGCATCCGCGGTCGCCAGGACGACCGGCATGGTCGCGCCGTATCCGATCAGGGTGACGTCGTCACCCGGCCGTCGCACCACCGAGGAGAAGGTGGTGGCGCGGACGGTCGAGGTGTCCAGCTCGCCCTTCTCCCAGTACCGTCGCTTCGGTTCGAAGAACACCACCGGGTCCGGGCAGGCGATCGCCTCCTGCAGCATCCAGTACGCATCGCCCGCGTTCGAACACGCCACCACCCTGATGCCGGCGATGTGACAGAAGAATGCCTCCGGCGACTCCGCATGGTGCTCGACCGCACCGATGCCCCCGCCGTAGGGGATCCGGATGGTGATCGGCATCGACCAGGCACCCATCGATCGGTAGGTCACCTTCGCCACCTGCGAGATGATCTGGTCGAAACCGGGGAACACGAACCCGTCGAACTGGATCTCACAGACCGGCCGGTAACCCCGCATGGCCAGACCCACTGCGGTGCCGATGATCCCGGACTCGGCCAGCGGGGTGTCCAGCACCCGGTGCTCACCGAAGTCCTTCTGCAGCCCGTCGGTGATCCGGAAGACACCGCCGAGTTTTCCGACGTCCTCCCCCATCATCAGCACCGTGCTGTCGGCTTCCATCGCCGCCCGAAGACCCATGTTCAGCGCCTTGGCCAGTGTCACCGAAGTGGTTGCCGTGTCACTGTTCTCGGCATTCATCAGTGGCCCTCCGCAGGGTGGGCAACGGCATCTCCGGCGCCGGCATCGTCGAAACCGTCGAGGTAGGCGTGATATTCGCTCTGCTGCTCCTGCACGCCGGCGTGCGGCGCGGTGTAGACGTGGGAGAACATCCGATCCACCCCCGGCACCTCCATGGCCACCGCGTGGGCCCGGAACCGCTCGGCCAGTTCGTCGGCCTCCGCCTGGACAGAATCGAAGAAAGCCTGATCCGCCAACCCTTCCCGGACCAGGTGAACCCTCACCCGTTCGATCGGATCCAGCAGCTTCCAGGCCTGCGTTTCGTCGGCCAGCCGGTAGCGCGTCGGGTCGTCGGAGGTGGTGTGGGCATCCATCCGGTAGGTGAACGCCTCGATCATCACCGGTCCGTTACCCGAGCGGCACTCGTCCAACGCCCATCTGGTCACCGCGAGGCAGGCCACCACGTCGTTGCCGTCCACCCTGAATCCGGGCATCCCGTAGCCCTCCGCACGCCGGTAGAGCGGCAACCTGGCCATCTTCTCGACCGGCTCGGAGATCGCCCACTGATTGTTCTGGCAATAGAAGACGACGGGTGAGTCGAACGCGGTGGCGAAAACCATGCCCTCGTGGATGTCGCCCTGGGCGGTCGCTCCGTCACCGAAAAAGCAGATGGTGGCCTCGGATTCGTCGAGGGACCCGCCGACCTTGCCGTCGAAGACCTGACCCATCGCGTAGCCGGCGGCGTTCAGCGCCTGGTTGCCGATGACGATCGTGTAGTCGTGGAAGCGCTTGTCCTTCGGGTTCCAGCCCGACTGGTCGGTGCCGCGGAAGATGCCAAGCAGCTCGGTGGGATCGATTCCGCGGCACCAGGCAACGCCGTGCTCGCGATAGCTCGGGAAGGCGAAGTCCTGCGGCCGCATGGCTCTGCCCGCGCCGATCTGGGCAGCCTCCTGGCCCAGCAACGGCACCCAGATCGACAGCTGGCCCTGCCGCTGCAGCGAGTTGCCTTCCCGATCGAAGCGCCTGACCAGCACCATGTCCCGGTACAGCCCCTGCATCATCTCGGGCGTCACGTCGAGCGGAAAGTCGGGATGCGGGGTGAGGATGCCCTCCGGCGAGAGCAGCTGGATCAGGTCCGCCCCCTCTGATGTGGCCCGCAGACCACGAGCCACCTGATCCGGTGACGGCGTCTGGGCGCCACCCGCTCCCCGCGCAACGTCCTGGGTGTCCGATGGCCGTTCGACCCATTGCTCCGGAGCCATGCACATCTCCTCGGTGTTCGTGCCTGCCGCCGGGATCGCCGGCTGCTCGACAGCGACGGACAGCAGGTGGGCCGCATTCCGGGTGGGAATGCTCTCCCGGGCCGCCGTCCGCGTTGACGGATGGGAATCGAGCTAGCCCGATCCATCCCACATCCTGGCACAGCAGAAGGCGGGTCGAATTCGCACTACTTCCGACGATCGCAACCGGGAAGGTCGGCCATCCGAGGCTTCAATGCTTTGGCCGATCCGCTAGCGTCGGTGGGTGGCTCGGCATCCAGACGCGGTTCGCGACCCGGCAGCCGGCCGGCCGGCGAGTTGGGACCCGGTCCAGTATGGGCGCTTTGCGGACCACAGATCCAGACCGTTCTTCGAGCTGGTCGGCCGGATCCACTGCCGGGACCCGGCGACGGTGGTGGACCTTGGATGCGGCAGCGGCGAGTTGACGGCCACGCTCGCTGCCCGCTGGCCGGCGGCCCGGATCCTGGGTGTCGACAACTCGCAGCCGATGCTCGCCGAGGCCGCAGCGCATGCCGACGAGCGGGTCAGCTTCGTCCGCGGTGACCTGGGCAGCTACCTGCCGGATCCGGCGACCGACGTGGTTGTCTCGAATGCCGCCTACCAGTGGGTCGACGGGCACCCGGCCGTGTTGGAGCGCATCGCCCGGCAACTGCGGCGGGGCGGCTGGCTCGCCGTCCAGCTCCCGGGGAACTTCCGGTCGCCGTCGCACCGATTGCTCAGACAGACGCTGGCTCTGCAGCGCTGGCAGGAAGCCACCGGCGGCCTACGGTTGCTGGAGGACCCGGTGCTGGAGCCGGTGGGGTATGCAGACCTGTTCGCGGCCGCCGGACTGGTTCCGGACGTCTGGGAAACGACCTACTCGCAGGTGCTGACCGGCTCGGATCCGGTGCTGGAGTGGGTGAAGGGAACGGCATTGCGACCGGTGCTCAGCGCGCTGCCGGACCGGCTGCACCAAGACTTCCTGGCCGAGCTGGGCGGCCGTCTTCGCCGGGCGTATCCGCCACGTCCATACGGCACGGTCTTCGGCTTCCGGCGGATCTTCGCCGTCGGGCGGCGCCCCGGGTGACCATCGCCGGAGTCCTCGACACCGTTCGAGCCGGGCCGGCGGCGGCTTCCGAAGGCGGCGTCAGAAGGCAGCGTCAGAAGGCGGCGATGGAACTCGGCGCCCGCTCGGCCCGGGCGAAAGCCCTGATTACCGCGGGCTGACCGTGCCTGCTCGCCGCCAGGCCGGCGAGCAGTTCCAGCACCGGCGCGAAAACCTCGTCAGGAAACTCGGGGGTCGGCACAGCGGCGCTGACGGCCAGATCGTCACCGTGGACGACGATCTCCAGCATCCGGGTGAGCAGGAAATCACCGCGGCGCAGCGCCCAGCCCTGCCAGGGGATCACCACCACCGGTTCCGCCCGGCCGGCGCGCAGCATCCCGCGCACGTCCTGCAACGCGGCGGTAACGGTGCCGCTGAGGGCACTGAACCCGGCGGCCGCTTCGCGTTCGTCCGATGTCCGGTCGTTCGCCGGATCATCCAGCGAGGTCGAGGTCACCCAGGCGGCTCGCCGGTAATGGTCGGGCGCACCGCTGAGCGGTCGCTCGGTGGTCGGCTGCCCCAACAGGTTTCTGGCATGGACGACCTGTCGTCCGAGGTGGCAGGCGAGGGCACCGACCGCCATCCTTGGCAGCGCGCTCGGCTCCCGCCATTGCTGCTCGACTTCCGGCCGCCGCACCAGGTCGACGGCGATCTCGGCTGCCCGCAGGAACGCTGCGTCCCGACCAGCGACCCCGAATTCCCGGTCGATAACGGTCCCGTCGATCATCCGGCGAGCGTAGACCGCTGCCCTAGGATCGGAGCAAGGATCGGTACCCGTACGTCGCGTCGTTCCGAGAGGCCGCGCCGTGGAGCTGGAACACCGTTTCGACCTGCCGGTCGGGATCGACAAGGCGTGGTTGACGCTGATGGACATCGAGAGCGTGGGGCCATGCTTCCCCGGCGCGGTGCTGGATTCCGTCGAGCGCGACTCCTTCTCCGGCGCCGTCAAGCTGAGGGCCGGACCCGCACGGCTGACCTATCGAGGCACCGCGAGGATCGCCGACCGAGACGACCTGGCGCACACAGTTCGGATCGAAGCCACCGGGGCTGAGGGATCGGCATCCACGGCGGCCATGCTGGTCACCGCGACAGCACAGCAGCTGTCCACCAACCGCACCCGGGTGAACCTGGTGACAACGCTGTCCCTCACCGGTCGCCCGGCGCAGTTCGGCCGGGTGATGATGGTGGAGGTCGGCAACCGGTTGATCAGCCAGTTCGCCGATTGCGTCTGCACCAAGCTGGTCGGGCGGGGCACCGGAGGCGCAGAGCTGGTCGAGGTGGAGAATCCGGACGAGATCGCCGCGGAACGCGAGCTGGCACTGAGCGGCACTGCAGAATCCCGGAACACCGTCGGTGACCCGGAGCCGGACGTTCGCATTTCTGTGCGCAGGACTCTTGGCAGCGCGCCCGAACTAGCCCTGGGCGGCGCGCCCGCCTCCACTGTGCTGACCAGGGTGCTGCCGGCGCTGCTGGCTGTCGTCGGCGCGATCCTGCTGCGCAGGCTGTTCGGCGCCCGGTAGGCCTCGCGCCAGCGCTGAGTCCATGTGCGACGGTGGCGCCAGACCGTGCGGTGCAGCACGGGTCGAACTTCCCGAGACCGGACGAGCTGTGAATCTGCTGGCAGCGAACACCGGACCATGCTCCTGCGGGTGTTCGGAACCCCTTCTACTCTCGGAGGATGAGCGGCGAGAGCGGCGACAACGTCATGCCCTTCCCGACCCGCACCGAACCGGTTGGTGGCCGGCGGCTGCACACTGGGTCGGAACAAACCGGGCCGGTGCAGACCGGGCGGGAGCAGACCGCGCCGGTCGGCCGCCGCGAAGACCGCTTCGCACAGCCCGGACCGGACCGGCAGGTCGCTCCTGGCCAACGGCCAATTGCTCCGGGCCGGCACCCGATCGCACCCGACCAGCTCGGGACTGAGCCGCAACCACTGTGGCGTGAGGTGGCCGGTGGCATCTTTCGTAGCGAGCGCATCGCTCAGGGCCGCACCCTCGGGCAGGTCGCCGAACGCGCCGGTATCTCGACGCAGTACCTGTCGGAGGTCGAACGCGGACGCAAAGAGCCGTCATCGGAAATGGTGGAGTCCATCTGCGGGTCGCTCGGTCTGAGCCTTGCCGACCTGCTGTCCGCAGGCGGTCGATGGCTCGTGGTGGGCGGTTCTCGGCTCTCCGCCCCGCTGGCCGGCAGCCGCAGTCATCCCGGCACGCCGACCAGCCCCATCCTGATGGCCCGGCTCACCGGCTGAGAATTCTCGCCGGCAACGAACGGAGTGCGCGCGGCGGCGCTTTCGGTGAGCGCCTTCCATGCCGACGCTGGCGATTTGTGCTTTCCGCTGGCGACATTTCTCCAGCGGCGGGTACAGATTGCCAGCGGTTGTCAGGCAGCCGCAGCTCGATCACCTTCCGCGCCGGCACAATGCTGTCAGGCAGCTGCGGCGCCGACCACCTTCCGCGCCGGCACGATGTTGTCGGCCAGGCCGTAGCCGACAGCCTGCTCGGCGGTGAACACCTTGTCCCGCTCGGTGTCGCGCAGCAGGGTTTCGACGCTCTGCCCGGTATGAGTGCTCAGCACCTCGTTCATCTGCGAGCGGACCCGCAGCACCTCCTTGGTGTGCAGAGCCAGGTCCGAGATCGTTCCCTGGCCACCGATCGACGGCTGGTGCAGCAGCACCCTGGCATGCGGAAGCAGGCCGCGCCGCTTCGGCGAGCCGGCCGACAGCAACACCGCGGCGCCGGACGCTGCCTGTCCGACGCAGGTGGTGGCGATCGGTGCCTGCACGAACTGCATGGTGTCGTAGATGGCCATGGTGGCCGACATCGAGCCGCCCGGTGAGTTGATGTAGACGGCGATCTCCCGGTCCGGTGACTCCCCGTCCAGGAAGATCAGTTGCGCCACAATGACATTGGCGACGTCATCGTCGATCTCGGTCCCCAGGTAGACCACCCGCTCGGAGAGCAGCCGGGAGTAGACATCGACGTATCGTTCGCCGGTCGGTGTCCGTTCGACGACGTTCGGAATCGTGTAGTGAGCCATCTCAATATCCCAATCCTGAGTTGCGGCCGGACGGCCGGATCTGCTCCAAGGTCGCCACCACGTGGTCGACGAACCCGTACCCCTTCGCCTCTTCGGCGCTGAACCAGTGGTCCCGGTCGCTGTCGGCGGCGATCTTCTCCAAGGGCTGGCCGGTGAACTCGGAGTTCAGCTCGTTCATCAGGGCCTTGGTGTACTCCAGATTCGCGGCCTGGATCTCCACATCGATCGCCGTGCCCTGCACGCCGGCAGATCCCTGGTGCATGAGGATCCGGCTGTGCGGCAACGCGAACCGCTTGCCGGGGGTCCCGGCCGAGAGCAGGAACTGGCCCATGCTGGCGGCCAGCCCCATGGACACGGTGGCGACGTCGGGTGCGATGGCCCGCATGGTGTCGAAGATCGCCAGTCCGGCGGATACCGAGCCGCCGGGTGAGTTGACCACCAGCAGGATGTCCCGGCGCGGATCTTCCTCGGCCAGCAACAACAGCTGGGCGCACAGCCGGTTCGCGATCGGGTCGGCCACCTCCTCCCCGAGTTGCAGGATCCGTTGGTGCTGCAGACGGGTCAGCAGATGATCGGCGATCCGGTCGTTGTCCATCGCGGTGTCGGTAGGCATGACGCCAACCCTGCCCGGCAGCAGCGGGCGCGGTCGAGCAGATCAACCGTCAGCAGATCTGCTGTGAGCAGCGAGATTCACGGCGGCCGCTCGCCGGACGCCCCGACCCGACATCCGACACGTCGTGCCCGGCGCCGGGACGCGGAACCGGAACGTCGAAGCAGACCAGCACTGAGGAGATGAGCTGGTACTGCGCGATCAGGCCCAGCACCGTCAACAGCCCGGCTTCGCCGAACTCGGCACGGGCCTCGGCGTACAGCGCCTCCGGGACGCTGTGATCGACCACGAGGGCGCGGGTCAGCCGGTGGGCGAGCTGCGCGACCGGGGTCAGACCATTGGGAGCGGCTCCACTCAGGATGGCCTCGATCGCCTCCAGGGGCAGCCCGGCAGCCGCACCCGCGGCTCGGTGAGCGTAGATCTCGTAAGCAGCGCCCCACTCCGCGCCGACGGTGAGGATGATCGTCTCGCGGACGTCCGTCGGCAGCCCGCCGGCGCCGATCGCGCGCACCCACTGCCCGAACCCCGACGTCAGGCGAGGGTCTCGCAGTAAGGCGTTGAACGGGCCGATGAGCCGGCCGTCCGGCAAGCGCGCCGTGAACCCGCCCTGCTCAGCCTCGGGCACCACCAGATCGCACAGAGCGTCGTACACCTGGCGCTGCTCGGCGCTGAGGGAATCGGGAGCGAGCAGTGCGAGGCGGCCGCCGAGGCGGTCGGCGCCGCCGCCGCCCGGCAGCCCGCTGGTCTGGTGTCTCATGTCAACCTCTGGCTCGTCGGGACCTGGGACTGGTCCATACGCGCGTCGTAGCCGGTCTGCGCGTCCAAGACGCGCCCGTCAGCCCACCAGTTCTCCGACGGCGAGGGCACGAGATTGAGGTAGATGTCGCGCGGCTCGAGGTCGGTCAGTTCACCGAGGTTCGCGACCACGCTCGCCCACAGCTGCCGCAGCCTTTCGGCCGGGCGCTGCCCGAAGTAGAACTGGATGAACACAGCTTCCCGGCGTCGCTCCAGCCCGAACGCGACCGGCGCGGAAATGAGATTGTCGTCGTCGAGTTCGTGAAAAACGTGATAGAGGTCGTCGTCCGGGATGCCGATCACGTCAACCAGCGCACGGTGAATGGCCTGCGAGATCGCTCGTCGCTCGTCGCCCGAGCGCCCGCTGCGCAGATACACCTTGGTCATTGGCATCGCTGATCGCTCCTTCGCTTTGTGTGGGGTGTGCCCCTTCACTGAACGCGCCAACCGACTATTCGGGTAGCGGCACAAGCGCATTCCCCGCCATGCACAACACGCACACCGTCCGCCTGGTACACCTCTGAATATGGAGTGGACGTCGACCTGGCTGCGGGTGCTGCGAGGTGTGGCCGAACACGGCTCGTTCAGTACCGCCGCGGTCGCCCTCGGCTACACCCAGTCATCGGTTTCCCGTCAAGTCGCCGCGTTCGAACGAGCCGCCGGCGTACGGCTCTTCGTTCGGAGCTCCAAAGGTGTCCGCCTGACCGGCGCCGGGCGAACCCTGTTGCGCCACGCCTCTACCGCGCTCGACGAGATCGACCAGGCCGCCCGGACCGTGCACAACACCGGGGTCGAACGCGCCGTGGTCCGCGTCGGCCTGTTCCCCAGCGCCGGCGCAGCGTTCGTGCCACCCCTGGTAGCAAGCCTGCGACAAGACTGCCCCGGCACCACGATCACCACCCGTGAGGGCTCGACGCCGTCGCTGCTGCGCAGCCTGCGGGCCTCGAGCCTGGACCTTGCCGTGATCGGGTCGCAACCCTCGCACGCACCGCCCGGCGACGAGGCCCGGACCGTGGAACTCGAAACCCTTGTTGAGGGTGATGTAGTCGTCGCGGTGCCGAGCCGCAGCGGCATCGGGGCCGACGGAACAATCACCGTGACTGGGTTGCAGGAATGCGTGTGGATCACCAGCTCTTCGTCCTCGCGCGAACCCGGCTTCGGAGCGTGGCCCGCGCTGCTCAACCGGCCGGCGGCTACCTACCAGGCCCGCGACTGGCTCACGAAGTTGACGCTCGTGGCTCACGGGCTGGGTGTCACGACGGTGCCCCCCTACCTGGCGGCTCTCGTCCCCGATGGGGTACGCCTGGTCAGGGTCATCGACGGTCCGCCGGTGATCCGTCGAGCGTCCCTGGCACGGTTGGCAGGTCCGAGCAGCGAGCCCATACGTCAGGTGGCCGACCACCTTCGCCGGGTGGTCCGAGGCGCAACGCCCGTCTGATCGACTAACGCCGTCAACCCGCGATGACCGCCGATGCTGCGGCGTCGTTGTGGCCCTCGAACAGAGGAAGCGTTGCTCAGCGCAGGTACGTCATCAGCCGCCCTAGCACGCCATACCCGCCGTCATTACCCGCCCAATCGAGGTCGCTGTTCGCGTGAGCGCCCGACCACGCCGCCGCAACTGCCGGGTGATCGAGCTGGGACGCGACGGCGGCGCCGCCACGCTGGGTCCATCGACTTCTGGGACGGCCCGGCCCGGCGATCCTGCAGGGATGACGACCTTGTCGGTGTCGACCCCGATTCAGACGAAGCCAGTCAAGGTCGGTTCTACGGCGCCGGCTGCCAGGATCGCCGTCAAGGCGTTCCTCTCCGTCCATTTGAACCCCTCCGGGTTGATCTGCGGCATGGGATTCACTCCTTCTCAAGCCAGTGAGGATGAGCCGAGGCGTCGAAGGCCCGTAACGCGACCACCCGATCCGGCGACGTCAGGTCGGCAAGACGGGCAACGTGAGATACGACGCATGCGACCCGCCGGTGAGCGCGGTGACGTGGCCGGTGGTCGGGCCGTCGTAGAAGGCGTTGCCCGGAAAGATCCCACCCAACATGTTTCGGGCGCTGATCACCAGTCGCAGCTGCTCGCCGGGACGGAACACCAGACCCACGGGGAACAAGTCGACTTCGACGTCCACGATCTCGCCGGCGCGAAGCTTCTCCACGCGGTCAAACGTGTGCACCGGCAGCGTGTCGGTAGACAGCGTGTCGTCCAGGTGGCGCGCGGAGACCCTTAGGCGGCCCGGTGATCCCTTGTAGCGCAGCACCGAACCGCTGCGCTCCGTCACGTCCTGGATCGCTGCGCCCTGGTTCAAGGTGTTGAACTGCTGCAGGGGTGTGCCGTTCGCGGTCAGCTTTTGGACGAGGACGAACAGGTCCGCGTCGTCGGCTTCAGCGATCTCGACCCAGAGGTGCGCCTTGGCGTAGCCGACCAGCGTCGTCTCTTTCTCGAAGCGCTCCGTGAACGACACCTGCCCGGGAAAGGTTGCAGCGTCGTACGAAACCGGGGCCGAGTCCGCCGGCGCGTCGGGGCGTAGGCCACGGGTGAGGCCGTCGAGGTAGTACCTGGTATCGGCGACCCCTTCAGGCGGGAACTGGCCGGCCGCCAGGCCCGTGCGGTCGCCGCCCTCCATATCGAGCACGGCGTAGCGGACCCGCGGCGTCTGCTCCCAGCCGTTGTCCTCGCCTTTCAGGTAGTGGTCGAAGAACCGGCGCAGATCTTCGACATTCGCTGGGTCGTAGTAGTCGGGCCACTCCAGGCTGGCGTGGATGCGCAGCCACTTCTCCTCGGACGCGATCGTTCGCCAGGCGCGGAACGTTCCCTGGGTGTGCAGGGTGTGGGAGTAGCTGGAGACGACGTACGCCGGCACTGTGATCTTGTCCAATTGCGGGATCTTGTCCTCCCACACGTCGTTCATGAGCGGGTACCGCTCCGCCTCGGCGACGACATCCTCGTGTCGGTTCCGGCCGGCGAACTTCTGCTGCAGCATCTCGGCGAATCCGAGATCGGGCATGCCGCCGCGCATGACCAGATCACGGTAGACGTCACTCACACCCTCCCACGGGTTGATCGCCGTCAGGTGCGGAGGCTGTTCGGCTGCGGCGAACCATTGCGCAACCGCGAGATAGGAGGTGCCGCTCATCGCGACCTTGCCGGTGCACCAGTCTCGAGCGGCCAGCCATTCGATGAGGTCGCGGCAGTCTCGGCCCTCTTGACGGTCCCACAGGACGCTGTCCCCGCCTGAGTCGGCGATGCCTCGGGCGTCGGGATTGCAGACCGCGTAGCCCTCAGCGCACCAGTAGCCCGGGTCGGGGCCCTCCCACTTCTCCAGCCCCGAACGGAGGCCGCTGTCCAGGCCGACCAGGTCGAAGATGCCTGCGACGCTCGGGGCCGTGCCCTCGCTCTTGCCGTACGGGCTCCACGCGACGATGACCGGCACCTTGTCGGTCGCTGCCGGGCGGAACACGTCGACATAAATTGTGACACCGTCACGCAGTGTCACAGCGACGTCCTTCTCGAAGATGACGTCGGTGGACAGCGGCTTGAATCTTGGGGCGATCTGCCAGCCCGCGGGCAACGTCCGGGTCCCCGGGTCGAACGGACTGAGCATCCCGTGCGCCGGACCGGCCTCGTAGGTGGACGGAACGAAGATCTTCTCGTTGTTGCTCATCAGTATCTTCCGCACCTTTCCTCAGGGCCGCGATAGGAAGGAGCCGCGCGCGGCGACATGCGTCTGCCCGGGCAGCGCCGCTCCACACCCGTCGCACATCAGGGGGACGAAGTCATCCCGTCAGCGTGCGCGAAGCACAAGATGTCGAGCTCACCTTCGAGGACGAAGAACATCTCCTCCCCATTCCGGTGGACATGTGCTCCGATATCGAATCCGGGTGCTACCTCCATCTCGAAGGTGGACGCGTAGGCGGGGTGGTCGTGCGCGACGAGCAACCGGGCGTGCACGGAGCGTGCTCATGGGAACCACCTCGTGACCCGTCGGGTTCTGTGCTCCCGATACTGGCGCGCGCTTGACATGATGTCCAACGATCGATCGCGCTAGGCGGCATCACAAACAATGATGACGACATGGACCTGCGCCAGCTGGAGTACTTCCTCGCGGTCGCCGAAGAACGCAGCTTCACCCGCGGAGCGACCCGCGCCCACGTGGTTCAATCCGCCGCGTCGGCGGCGATCTTGCGACTTGAGCGCGAGATTGGGCAGCCGCTGTTCGTGCGGCGCGGGCGACAGCTCGACCTGACCGAAGCTGGCCGCCTTCTGCTGGCGCGCGCCCGCTCCATCCAGGAGTTGGCCACGCAGACGCGGGAAGAACTCGACGCGCTGCGCGGTGGGCTCTCGGGCACCGTGACCTTCGGCACGATCTTGGCCTTCGGATCAGCCGCCCTGCCCGGGGCGCTCAAGCGATTCCACGCGCGCTATCCCGAGGTCGTGGTCCAGTTGCGCCTGTCGGCTGGCCCGATGGAGTCACACCTCAGCCGCGTCACGGACGGCACGTTCGACCTCGCGTTGATTCCGATGCCGGAACGGATCCCGAAGGGCGTGTTGATGCGCCGGGTCGAGCGGGTGCGCCTCGGCCTCGCCTGCTCGGCCGCGCACCCCCTGGCTGATGCGCGCCGCGTCCGCTACCGCCAGATCTGTGACGAGACCTATATCGACTTTCCCGAGGAGTGGGGCAACCGCAGCATCGTGGAACAGTTGTTCGCCGCCGAACACTGCGTCCGGGGCGTCTTCATCGAAGTGACCAACGTCGCCGCAGCGCTTACTCTCGTCGCCGGCGGCCTGGGACTCAGTTTTATACCGGAGCAGTTCATCACTAGCAGCGACGGCGTCACCGCCATAGATCTGTACCGGCCGCCACAGACCATCTCGCTCGGCATCGCCATCGCCGCCGACAAGACCACCTCACCGGCCGCAACGGCACTGTTCCGGTTCCTGCTCGACTGGGCGTCCGCCAACGCACGAATGGACGCCAGCACGGCGGCACCCACGACGAACTAGGCCGACGATGTCTGCCCTCGCGATCGGTGCGGCCCCGAACGGCGGTTGCCCTCACCTACGCAGATGCCTGGTATCGACAGGCGGCGGAGCAGGTGCGGATGCGCAGTGGCGCCGTCGGGATAGACCTTGCGCAGCTGGCCGAACTCCGGCTGCTAATTCGTTGCTGCGAACGACGCAGTGTTCTCGAACACTGCGTAGTTCAGGAACAGCCGGCTGTTGCCGATGCCCTTGTGCAGCTGCGCTGAGATGTAGCCGGGCTGGGCATTGAAGAATCCGCGTCGCGCTTCCAGGCGGCCAAGAAGTACCCGTGGTCCTCGGGCGCGACGTCGAACAGGTTGGGCAGCCCAGTTGTCAGGTTCGAGCGGTCCGCATTCGTCCCTGGAGCGGCAAGAGCCCCCCGGGTGCGCTGCCGCAACCATCACGACGTCGTCACCCACGTAGAGGGATCGGCCAGCGGGAACGGCGGGTCGGTCAGTGCCGGGGGCTCGACTCAGAGCAGCTCGATCTCGAGATGTCTGACGACGTCGGGCTGGGTCAGCATCTCGATGGCGACGACTCGGCCGTCGTGGATGAGCAGGTCGAACACGGCGCGGACGTCTCCGCCTGGCACCCAGACCAGCCCGGGCAGGCCGTCGATGAGGGCTGGCTGCGCGGCCTGCGCGCGGCCGGAGAACACCTGCGCCACCGCCGCAGCACCCCGTAGTTCCTGGGCGAGCGCCGGTGCGCCGTGCGCGGCAGCGGCGGTCGCCGCGCGGACGGCGTCGGCGTCGGCTCGCAGCACGACGTCCGGGTCGAGCACGGTGAGCAGGTCGGCGAACTTCCCCTCGCGCGAAGCGGCGAGGAACGCCTGGACAACCCCCTGCGCGCGCGCCCGGTCGGTCGGCCCCGCTTCCGCACCGGCCACCCGGCGCCGGGCCCGGCTGGCGAGCTGCCGAGTGGCGACGGGTGTGCGGTGGAGGACCCGAGCGACCTCGTCGAACGGCACGGCGAACAGATCGTGCAGCACGAATGCGAGCCGCTCGGCAGGTGCCAGCGTGTCAAGCACGACGAGCAGCGCACCGCCGACGGCGTCGGCCAGTATCGCGTCGCGCTCAGGGTCGCTGTCGGCGATGTGGGGGCCTACCTCGTCGTCGAGCGGCACCTCTGTGCGGGCACGGCGCGACTGCAGCTGCGTGAGGCAGACGCGTGCGACGATCATAGTGAGCCAGCCGCCGAGGTTGGCGACGTCGCTGCGGTCGGCGCGGCTGGCGCGCAGCCAGGCGTCCTGAACCGCGTCGTCGGCCTCCGCCGGCGAACCGAGCAGTCGTGAGGCGACGGCGCGCAGGTGCGGACGCTGCCGCTCGAACTGCTCGGCCAGCTCATAGTCTTGGTCCACGTGTCACATCCTCGCGTCGGCGCAGGTCAGAAATATGACCGGCGGGAGGCGCCGGGTGTGACACCGACGAGAGGACCTTTCATGCAGCCACGAATGCAGAACCCCGCCATGCTCGTCCCAGGCGCGATGGACGCGATCGTCGCGCTCACCCGCTCGGTGCGTACGGGCGCCGTCCCGGACGCGACGCTCGAGCTGATGCATCTGCGCGCCAGCCAGGTTAACGGGTGTAGCTCCTGCGTCGATGCCGGGTCGCGGACGGCGAAGAAGGCCGGGGAGACCGACGAGCGGCTTTGGGCGGTCGCCGCGTGGCGCGACGCGACCTCCTACGCGCCATCGGAGCGGGCGGCGCTGGCGCTCACTGAGGCGGTGACCCGCCTTTCCGACCGCACCGATCCGGTCCCCGACGCGGTCTGGGACGAGGCGGCCCGGCACTACGACGAGGAGGCCCTCGCTGCGCTGGTCGTGCAGGTGGCGGTGACCAACGTGTTCAACCGGCTCAACGTGCCGACCCGCCAGGTCCCGGGGCAGTGGGGCTGATCCACTTCACGGCCGGCGCAGCGCCAGCGCCCGCCGGATGCGGGACCCGGGTCCGACGGCGGTCAGTCGATGATGAGCTGGAAGTTGACCGGTCGGCTGGCGGGTAAGGCGACTTGCCCGGCCGCGTCCACCATCTTGAAGCGCACGAAGCAAAAGCCTGATCTGGTCGGGACGGTGACCTGGACTCGGACGTCGACGAGCCCACCGGGCTCGGTGCGCCCGATCGGCACGTCGGTGATCGTCTGGCATTGATTGTGGTCCTGCGGCAGGTCGACGCGGTCCAACGAGCGGCCCACCCAAGGCACCGTCCCGACGTTCTTGAGCCGCCACACCTTGGTGACCGTACGGCCGGCCCCGACGTGCGTGCAGTCCGGGAGGGTGATGTCGGAAATGAAGGCGCTCGCGTCGCCCGCATGCGCCGGTGGTGCCGCCGGCGGGTTGGCCTGCTGCAGCGGGCAGTCGGCGGCCGTGAGCTGCCGACCGGCCTTGGACGGCGACGGCGAGCTGCCCGCCTTCCTGCCGTCGTTCGCGCCCACCGCGACACTGACCGCAGCGACCACTGCCAGCACGCCGGCCGCCACGGCGCACAGCGCGACCACCCGGGACCGGGTCGCAGTGCGCCGGGTGGGTGCGCCGGGTGGCGGCTTGCCGGCGCTCGCTGCGTCCACCGCCTCGGTCGTCAGCTGCTCCGGCTCGCACTCGGCGACGCAGGGAGTCGTCGTCGGGTCGAGCGCAGGTTGGCCGGCGGCACGAACTGCCCGGCTCGCCTGCGCCCACCGTTCCCGGCACTCGGCGGGGTCCGCACCGCATGCCTTCACGAATTCGGCGGCGGTTGCCCAGCTGGGGAACCGGTGACCCTGCGCGGCCTCGTGCAACGTGGTGTGCGAGATCGCGTGCGATCGTCCGGACATCTCCCGGAAGGACGGGTTGCCGGCCGAGGCGCGAAGCGCGCGCAGATGTGCGGCGAACTCTTCGATCGCCTCCGTGCGTGAGGTCCCCGCCCGGTCGACCAACGCGTTGCTCCCGCCGCTCGCGCGCAGCGCCGAGATCTCGCCGCTCGCGTGTGAGGCTACCTCGCGCCGAAGCGTCACCCGCGGTGGAACCTGTGGCGGGTGACGCCTCGACGTGCCGAGAGGCAGGGTCAGGGCAGGGCGATGTCGGCGTAATAGGACCGCAGGATCGTCGAGTAGCTGCGTCCGTTCAGCGCCTGGTCGCGTGAGCCGTACTGCGACATCCAGTCGCCGTCGACCCACGCACCGCACGCCGTGCTGGTCGAGCAGTAGTGCGCCTGCAGGATGTTGCCGCTGCGGGTCATCCGGGTGCCCCATGTCGCGTCCACGGCGGCGCTCGTCGAGGCGGTCGCCGACCCGGGCCGGTAGACCTGGCTCGAGGTGTTGTCGTACACGTCGAAGCAGTGCCCGCTCGAGGTCTTGCGCGTCGAGTGCAGGGCCCAGTACCAGCCGTAGCTCTTGACCGCCATCGCGCCGGCCTTGAGCGATTCGGCCGGCCAGCTGGAGATCCACTCGTTCGGCAGGACGTTCTGCACGTAGGTCTTGAACGCGACCCGATCGACCCGCCCCAGCGACACCCGGTACACCAGGATGGACGTCGGCAGCACGGAGTTGGTCCCGTCGGTCTTGCAGCTGGTCGGCGGCGGTGGACTGAGGAACTCGTGCGAAGCGTTGTTGTTCTTCAGGGTGGCGTTGAGGTTGCCCTTCACGCCCGGCCCGAAGTCCTGGTGCGGCCCGGCGAAGTTGCTGTTGAAGTAGACCCGCACTGTCCTGCTGCTGCGATTCCATACCGACGCGGCGTTGTTCTTGACGCACACGCCCTGTCCGGTGCCGGTGCCCTTGAACTCGTAGCAGCTCGGCTGGGTCGTGCCGTAGTCGTCCAGCGCGTCGGTGAAGTCGGAGACCGAGCCGGCCTCGAAGCTGTTGAAGAAGTAGCAGAATTCGCCGCTGTCGCACCTGCCGTCACGGCTCGCGGCCGAGGCGGATGAGGCGGATGAGGCGAAGACGGTGCCGCTGATCAGCAGCATCGCCACCGTCAGCAGCGCCGCGATTACGGGTCTTCTCGTCGTCACGATCATGTCTGTCGGCCGACTCAGTGGTTGCCCTTGAACC
>JAABUP010003722.1_pt1 | contig 26484 bp, 29 predicted proteins | sample 5559201 | NCBI WGS metagenome assembly JAABUP01 (sample SAMN10711887, study PRJNA513373) | rock metagenome | isolation source: Antarctica rocks | place: Antarctica | reverse complement strand
AAGACTTTCTCTGTTTTGCTTCTTTCTTTTCTGAACATCTCTTCTCACCCTGTTATCTTTCACGCTCTGATATATATATTGCAATGCGTTGGCTCGTTGCAGCGGCCGCTGCTGGTTCGGCGTTGCTGAGTCTCCCAGCGGGGGCGTCGAAACTTACACCGCCTGTTGTGCCCTTGGCCGTTCGGAACCCATACCTAAGCACGTGGTTGGGCGATGTAAGGGAGACACCGTGGAACAAATGGCCGATGTTTTGGACCGGCGAAGAGGTACGACTTTCTCTTATGCGCGGCAAGCAAACGGTTGTGACAAGATAATGACTCCTGTAATTAATAGCTGGGCTTCGGAGTACTGGCTGCCATCCCTGATACTGGATTAGTATATCCGCTTTTGGGCAGGCCTCACGACTCCCTGAACTTGCGTAAGGACAACGGGTAATACTTTGATATGTCTATACCGGTCGAGAACAGCCTTACTGATCTAAGAGATCAGCTATAATGTTTCCTTCTGTACCTACAAGGGTGCTACATTCGACGCCTCCACAACGAATCTTACGTACGAGATCCCCGCTCCCATCTCTGCTGCCAAGTCGACTCCACCGATGGACGTAGTTATTTCCTTCCTCTCGCCTATCACGCCAACTTCGACCCTACGTCAATCCATCCCTGCTTCCTATATGACAGTGCATGTCTCGGGTAGCTTCAATATCGACATTTACGTCGATGTCAATGGCCAGTGGGTCAGCGGAAACAGAGCAAGCGAGATCGTTTGGGAATTCAGCCAGCAAGAACTTGCAGAAGATAAGGGTCTGAAGACTTGGAAGATCAGAAGGGAGACTGAGCAGCTTCTGTCTGAATGGCATGACCAAGCAGAATGGGGTACACTGCATTTTTCTGCTCCAGCGGTAGGTTCTGCCCATACAGCCGTCAAACGAAACCGAGCTGATTATATTAGGACGTTCGTCACGAATCTGGAGTTTCCGGCCTTCTGCGTCCTCGATTTGCCCGCACGGGAACTTTGCAGAATACCATTGATGACGACTACCGTGGGATTATGGAGGAGGAGCCTGTCTTTGCCTTTGCCAAATCCTTCGACCTGAACGCCTCATCCTCGTCATCGGCTCCAAGCAGTGACAGCGTCATGTTCACAATCGCTCATATCCAAGATCCGGTCGTTCAATTCGCTTCAGCTCGAGGCTTAACGTTTATGCGCCCCCTCTGGGCTTCGTGGTTCTCTTCGGTGGAGTCGCTGCTCGCTTTCCACTACTTGGATTACCATAATGCTTTCACGCTCGCTGCAAATTACTCCTCCCAGCTCGCCAAAGACGCTGACGAATCTGGGTCGGACGATTATTTTGATATTGTCGCATTGAGTGCTCGTCAGGCAATGGGCGCGACAACCTTTGCTGGCACCCCTGAAAACCCAATCCTCTTCATTAAAGAGATCTCTTCGAACGGAAACTTCCAAACCATCGATGTCATCTTCCCGGCTTTCCCATTCTTCCTTTACACCAATCCTCGATGGTTGACATACATGCTTGAGCCGCTCATTGAGCACATGCTGAGCGGTCAGTACCCGAACAAGTATGCCATGCATGATCTTGGTTACCATTTCCCGAATGCGACCGGGCATGCGGATGGCAGGGATGAATACATGCCAGTCGAAGAATGTGGAAATATCTTGATCATGGGTCTCGCAATTGTGAACAGCCTTACTTACGATACTGATGAAGCCGCTGGTTCGATCTGGGCCAGTATGGGAAGCCAGAAATTCGACGCTAATCCTGCAACGAGCGCATTCTCTCTCAACAACTTGGAGGAACGGGACGGTATCTTTGGACTTGATGATTCTTGGGGAGGGTCTACCAAAGGTGTAAAGCAAGCGCAGAAATGGGTGAACAGAAGCTATCGGCTATGGAAGCAATGGACTGGCTACCTTGTTGAGTTTTCATTGGAGCCACTTAATCAGCGTATGCAGACCAGTCGTTTTAATCCGTCATTTGCTGACCTGAAACAGTATCCACCGACGACTTCGCCGGCCCCCTTCGACTCCAGACCAACCTGGCTCTCAAGGGCATCATCGGTATTAAAGCCATGGAAGGCATCGCCAACATCGTCGACAACAAAGCCGACGCAGGATATTTCAAGGCAGGTGCTAGCTAGACCTCCTATTCAACCAGCTACTAACCGTAATTCCAGAACATCTCAGAAACCTACGTCTCCAAATGGGAAGAATACGGCATCTCACGCGACGGCACCCACGCCAAACTAGCATACGACTGGTACGGATCCTGGACGACGCTCTACAACCTCTTCGCCGACTCCCTCCTCTGCTTCCACCTCGAAGGAACCTCTCTATCCCAATCATCCGCCCTCCGCACCCCCTCTCACCACGACCAAACACCCCTAAACCCACCCTCCGACACCAATTCCTCGAAGAAAGTAGGCTTCGTCCCCCACCACATCTACACCCTCCAATCCACCCAGTACCACCTCGTCCTCCAACGCTACGGCCTTCCCCTCGACTCCCGCCACCTCTACACAAAATCCGACTGGGAATTCTTCGCCCTAGCCGTAACCTCCTCTTCCGTGCGCGCCGAAATCCTCACCAGCGTGGCGCGGTGGTTGAACGAGACGAACACGGATCGCCCGTTTACGGACCTGTATGATACGGAGGGGGAGGGCGGGTTTCCGGGGATTGCGTTTATGGCGAGGCCGGTTGTGGGGGGGCATTTTGCGGGGGTGGCGTTGGGGAGGGCGTGTGGGGGGAGGGCGAGGGGGGGGTTGGGGTTTTTGGAGGAGGGGGGGGAGGGCGAGGGGGGGCTTGAGGAGGGGGGGTTTGAGAAGGGGGGGTTTGAGGAGGTGGAAATTGGTGAGGGGGATGGGGTGGAGGTTGGAGGTGGGGAGTTGTGAGTAGAATAGTCTTGTTGCTGATTATATTGGGCAGGAGGAGGAAAGAGAAGAAAATTTGGTATGATATGTATGGATGGATGACCATGGATGAAAAGAATGTGTTATGGATATGCTGTGCATTGCATATGATGGCCTACGTATGGGGCGCGAGTCATTATTTTGGAATTTGTCTGTAAGTGTCAAAAAGCATATGTATATGTAGCGTACCATTGGACAAGTGTTTGTATAAGTATAAGCATCCAAGCACATTATTTGGCACAATTCGAGACATCGTATCATCTTCTTTCATTGCCATGTGGTAGAATCGGAGAATCTATGGACCAGCCATGACATTTCAGCGCTCCTGCCAGAAAATAGGGGTATCTGAGCGATATGCAATATGCAAGCCATCGCCTCCTGAACATCAATAGCAAATATCGAGCGAGAAGTGAAAGGAACGCCACTTGTGATCACAGCTCTTCCTAAAGGTCAAGCTTCCCAAGCTCCTTCCACCTTCAGGCTTCTCCAAAGTCACCGCCATCGCCGTTCGCCCACTCAATACCTGCATTTCTCCCTCCCCCTCTCAACCCTTCTCCCACGCCCCTGGGCCCTCTCTTCATCCCCCCTCACCCCACTCCCATCTCCACTCTTCCCCGTAACCTCTTGCAAACGTCCAACCTGCCCTTCCTCCCCACCCCTCCTCCGCCGATTCCTCGCACTACTAACAACCCCCAACAACGCACCCACACTCGAGCTTCTCGCCCCCAGCGAACTAGCAGGCGGATTCGGCTCCGCGACCAATTCGTGGAGTTGGAAGGCGGAGCGGTCGGGGCTGGGGAAGCGGTTGCGGATGAGGGAGGCGAAGGATTCTTTGGTGGAGAGGGTGGTGGGGGTCGGTGCTGTTGGGGGGAGGGTTGGGGGGATGATTGGGGGAAGCTGCGTGGGCTGCGGGGGCGTTGCTGAAGGTGGTGGGGTTTGGGGACGGGGGAGGGGACGGAGTAGGGGTGGTATGGAGATGAGTTTTGCGCGGAGGGGGGAGGAGAAGTCGTGGTCTGGGGAGGCTGGGGTGCGAGCGGTTTCGGTGGTGCCCGATATGCTATTTTCTTCGGCTGCAGTGACATCGCTTTGGCTGTCTTCGTTGGTGGATCTTGTGACGGTGTCTGTTGAAGTGTTCGCAGGGTTACTGTTCAGGTGAGAGCTCACTGACACGTACGACTCCGTGGTGTCGCTGGTGCTTTTGGGAGATAGCGGTCGCTTGAGATGGCTGTTTGATTGAATGGATGAGGTCTCGGTGCTTGGAGTAGGCGAGATGACTCCTAGTGCTTCTAGCTGATCTGGATTCGTTTAGTATGCCAATTTGGCTGAAGGGTAGCCCAACTCACCCCAGCTGCGGTAGTAGTAGCGAAAAGTGGCAAACGGGTGATCTAGAGGATCAAGGAGTGCGTACTTGTAGTATCGACGAGGATGTCTGGCCGGTAGGAGACCGGCATTGACAAGACTGTTATCTATGGTCAGCTTTTCGTTAACGTACCCTGGGAGCATGCGAGTTGGTACATACTTAATACCATTTCCCGACGAGTGTAGCTGCGATTTGTTCCTGTCAGCATCTGCCTTTCCGGACAAACTTTGATAGTCCTCAAGCCGAGGCGCTATTCTCTTTCTGCCTTTCGATCGAAAAACTTTGACCTCCACGAAGTCGTTGAGGTAGTTCGAAGTGAGTCCATGGCCATGCTCTGCTCCAAAGCACAACACCCTTCGCTCGATCTGAGGGTGCTTGGAATTGGTTGGGCCAGCATCGAATAGCCCGAACATCGTCTTGCCCTCGTAACCATCTTCTTCGCCACAGCCCCAACTCACAACGTGTCTACCATCGATGTAGAGCTTGAAATAGTACAGCATTTTCGGCGGGTATGGCGGTGAAATGCTGTAGCTGAGCCAGAATTGTGAGGAGGGATATGTGGGGATATAGACAGAAACGAGTGAGTGATCATAATTAATGAGTGTCGGCGCGTTGAGAAAGGGATCGATAGGTGTCTTCGGGGGCTCATATTCTGGTATTACGAGAATGTCAAATTGTGAGACCGACGTTGTGGTTATGCTTCTGTAGGTAGGCATTTGTAAGATGTGGAAGTGAGATGGATTTTGATGAAAACGAAAGTCGCGAGTATGGCTTTATTGATGTCGCGTCTTGAAATTCACTACCTCCATATCAATACATGCAAATGGAGTTAGCGGCCGGAACAATGGTAAGCCACAATACATATCAATGGTGGCTTCAAGCAGTGTTAAATGTCAGCAAGGATATGCATGCATTGTCAATTCCCTGAGGGCCATTGTTGATTTTGGTGCCCCCTTAGACAGTGAATGTCATGGTAGGCATGCTGCGCCCAATTCGTCTTTTGGAATTCTTTCACTAGATTAGAAGACATGCACAGCCTGGGAGTCTGAACTTGTGACCTGGACAGTCCATCTCGATTATGAAACCAGCCATACGAGGGCCGACGTATGCAAGGGATTTGAATACAATAGGCTCTCTCCATGACCTAGAGAAGGTCAATGACTGTCAGGCGCAATCCACCTTCAACTAATTCCTGCCAATGCCTAGAGCATTGCAAAGTGAGGGTATGTCTTTACTTTTATGTCGCACGAGGCACTGGTAGGAGCCAGCTTTATGAACGTCAGAATGATACAGGTTTTAATTCATGAAAGCTCTTGTAGTCATTTGTCTTACTTGCAGCCAGGCCAACGTGAGAGGGTGGCCGACTTGTTCGATTCTATTCTTAGATTAGAAGAAGCATCCAGGAAAACATTTTCAGAGGGTTTGCCTCCGAGCTTCTCGGCCGCAAGCACTTGTGGAACCGCTCTAGAGGGCGGAGCATCCAGGCCTCCAGTGAGCGCCGGGTTACCATCGGATCGGTGGGGATTGTTTTGTGGATCAGGTGCCGAAATGGCTTTAAATTAGTCAAGCAATTTCATGGTCGTACTACGCATCTGTGTGTGAGCCTGTTGAGCAAGCCATCTCGATCTTGAAGATTGACGTAAAATTGATAGGATAAATTACCTCCATGCATATGTAACAGTGCTCGATTTTATCGCATCCCAGGGGTATATCCATCCTCAACGCCTATTTTCTCAATTCAAAAGTCAGTGTCCCACACCCTCACCCACAACCGCCCCGTTCATCTTTGGCGCCTCCCTATCCCCTATCCCCAAGATTTCCCTAACCCTCACCTCAGCCTCCGGCTTAGCATTCACAATCTCCTCGGCCAGTATATCCCTAAACCCCGCAAAGGCCTCGCTCTTGCCCTTCAGGAATTGGTTGTTGCGCTGGACTGCTTCGACTAGTTCTCTATTGTAGATGTCTGGGTTGCGGCCTGAGTCGATGTATTCGATTACTTCGGGGGGGAGGTTGGTGGGGAGGGATGTGGAGGCGACGGAGAGGGAGCGGAGGGAGGTGGTGAGTTGGGTTCTAAGTATTCCATGGCATCATATCAGGCACAATGAATCTAAAAGGCGATCTTCATTTTGAAAAGAATCTGAAGACGCACATCTTGCGGACTAGCTCTTGCTGGGTCTCAGGGCCGAGGTAGCCGTGAACGGAGGATTGGATTTCGAAGAGGTTTTGGATCACGTCTTTCAGACGATCTAGCAAGGTACATTAGCTGGGATCTTCGAAGGAGCAGATAAATGACCTTACTGTCGACCGAGTCTGGAATTGGAGCCATGAAGCCGGGAAGTTTCAAAGGATGAGGAGGAACTTAGCGGCCGCCAGCGGCTTTGTTGATCGGCGCTTGCGGCTGGCCCTCGGATTAAACAGGGGCATCTTCTGGCCAAGCAGAAAATCATAGCAAACCGAGCAAACCTCTACAATTTACCTTAGCCTGACAATCCAATGCAAATGCAAGGGTCTAGATTCAAAGTCTGAACAATCAAAATGATCTGACGAGAATTAAATCTCTTATTTATCGATCTATATCTATGCAAGATACAAATCGTCATCTAACATCAAACCCCGTCATCGTCATACATCTCTGACCCTTGTCTCCCTCTGAGGTCGCCGTGCACTGGATATCACACCGCCACCATCAAGTTCCGTCTCGACCATCTCCAGTCCCGCAAGATCTGGGTAACGCTTACTGAAGTTGGTTTCCCAAGCCTCGTCTGCGCCATCCGTTTTAGGTGGGTGAGGAGGCAGCGATTGTTGCTGCTGTGATCTTTGCGGCACAGGCTTCTTCGCTACTAGGGAAGGAGGTTTGGCTGGGGACTGCGGAGCGCGATCGCCTGTTCGGAGGTTTTGTGGTTTGGTTTGCGGTTTGGGGGGAGCAGAAGGTCTGCTGAATGGGCGATCGGATGGAGGAGCACTATGCCGGGGCAGGCCGGTGCCGAGCGATGGTTGCGCAGGTATGGGATGATTGAGCCGAGCTTTGCTTTGTGGCGGATTGCTTCCTATATCTAACGATTGTTGTGTCATGAGCCGTTGGTTAGGTTCTACAGTTTGTGAGGGTGGTAGCTGCCGAGAAGTGGTCCTGGGCGGGTATTCTAGCTGGTTCTGTCGGACTATTGGTTGCTCTGGTGCTGGCGAGTCTGCAAATCGACCATAGCCTGAGGCGGTCTTGGTTGGTGACGGCGAAGCTCTACCGCTTTCGTCAAGCAGTGTTTTGACTTTGCTTTGGATCGATATAGCTTTGTTACTGGTTGAACGCCCTCGGCCGCTGTCACCACCTTGGGCAAGACGTTGCCGATAAGCTGCAGCTGCGTCTGCTACTCGCTTTTCCTCCTGTGACAGCCGTCGACGCTCTAACTCTCGCCGCATCTCTGGAGGGATCTCTTCTGACTCTTCCATATCATGACCATCATCACTCCTTCCGTCAGTAGCTTCGGATCCTGCTATTGGTGTAAGTCCACTGGAACCACGTACAGGTGACTGACTTGAGTCACGCCGTTCAGACCCGACTCCGTTCGTCTCAAATCGCTTGAACGCATCACCAAACCTTCCGGCAAGGAGATTTTTGGTCCCCGATAAAGACACTGATGGCATGCTGGCCCGCTTGATGTGTCTGGGTCCACTACTAAGCCGTTTCTCTTTCCGCTTTGATGCGTCCTCTTCTTCCATGGCTTTCAGAAAGGCAACATTGGAGTCGATTCTGACAGCTTCTTCTCCATCATCTATATCTCCGGTAGGTGCAGAGATCAAAGGTGCATTGGACATTTCGTGCTTCGACTCCTCAGGCTTAGCTTTTTCTCTTGACATCCGACGTAGTAGGCTTGGCTTCGAGGGGTTTTGTACGCTTGCTGGTCTCGCTCTCGAGTTTGCAGATTTCGACCTCTGAATTGAGCTATCTAGACCTCCAAGATATGATGATCGATGATTTATTTCTAATGAAGGTTGGGAAAAATGTGGAGAGTCAGCTGTTAAGATCTGTGATTTAGAACGATGCTCTAAGAATGCAGGCCGTTTATTGCCTGCGCTGTCAGCCCGGAAGGAACCAGCATTCGTGTCGGTGGAATCGGATGCCCTTGGCAGACTGGAAGATCTATGGTCCGCCGAGGAGCTAGGAAACCGGAAGACGGGACGATTTGCGGCGCCGTTGTTGTGAAGACTAGGCGATGGTGGCGAAGGAGAGGTCATGGTGCCTGTAGAGACCATTGAAGGTCGCTGAGAAGTGGTTTCTTGGGTATTGATGATATGGATGGGTTTTGTTTTTGGGGCGTCGATCAGACTTGGCTTGGGCTTTGAGTCGGCCTGCTTAGGGCCAGGGGATGGCTGAGATTGGATTGGTTTAGATGGTGCTCTTGGTTGAGCAAAGGCGTCATCGGCGAGGGCGTCTGTCACTCGCTGGCTGATATCTCGCGAAGACCGTTTTTTAGAGTCTCTGTTCGGATCGAAGGCAAACTTGGTCCCAGAATCGTGAAGCAAGGAAAAGTCATCTAGAGCTGGAAATCTGGCGGAAGCGTCATCGAGCAGACCAGTCTCGGGCACATTCATAGTCGATGAGTCGAGTGCAGCCCATGGATCATTAGCCGCGACTCTCAAAGGAGACGGGCTCTGTTTAGGCGCTCTCGAATCTCCTTCTGCTTTAGTTGGCCTTCCTCGCCGCATTGGTGTGATATCAGGAATGCTCTGCTTTTCTTCGACAGGGGTGGCTCGATAAGCGCCAGCTATCGGCGGCGACGCCAAGTTTGGTTCAGGCGTTGGCAGATGTTGGTTTCTTCGAGCCTCCGACTGGGTTCGGCCGGTGTAAATCTAAACTTGTCAGCCTCAACATGTTAATCTGCGGGCGAGACTGACATCTTTGATTGGGATATCGGTGCCGCGTAATACGCTGACTTCACGTACGACCTGGTATATATTGGGCCGTTGCTGGGGGTTCTCTCTAAGCATCGAGGCTGCAAAAGTCAGCTGCTGCAATCCGATCTATTACGACAGCAAAGACTGACCAATCAGCTTTTTGATCTGATCTGAGAACGCAGGATAAGCCGGGTATTTGAAGCTTGCGTTTAGTATTGCCATCTGACCCTGCTCTTCAAATGGCGTTTTATAATAGCAAAGCTTGTAGAGCAATACCCCGAGCGCCCAGATATCACTCTTCTCGTCTATAGGCTGTTTTCGGTAGACATCGATCATTTCTGGACTACGGTACTGCAAAGTTGTATGTTTCTGCACGTCTTCTTCGATCAATCGTCCCTCAACAGCATTGGTGGCAGCCGGCCTCGGAGGTGCAGTAGATCCAAAGTCACAGAGCTTGTATCTACGCGAAGACCCGGAACTAGTGATAAGAACATTCTCGACCTTAAGATCTCTGTGCAGAAGTGGGGGTTTGAGGTAGTGCATACAAGCGACTCCTTGGGCAACATCAGAGAAGATCTTGAGGACTTCAGGCTCTGTGAGACGATTCTGGAGCCGAGTGTTCATGAAGTCAATCAATCCTCCTCCATTACAGTATTCCATGAGGAGAAACACCTCGTAGCCCCCTCCTTTCAGCTGCGAAGCATGCGAATCAATGTAGGTGACAATCGGACGGCGTCCCTTCAATTTTTTCATGGTTTCCACTTCTGTTCTCATACTCGCCAGCGCTTCCTTGTCCGGAACCGCAACTCGCTTGAGGACGGCGGCATTCTCTCCGTCCACAGCCTTCGGTAGGCGTACCAGGTAGACATGTGCAAAACCCCCCTCAGACAAGTATTTTTCTATGACGACTCGATGGCTGCCCACTTGAACTTTGGTATTCGGCACGAAAGTTCCGCTGGGTATTACCGTTGTCAGAGCAGGGCCGGGCACGGAGAATGCTGGCTGTCGGACCGGAGGCGCGAATACAGGGGGGTTGAAAGCGGTAGACATGGCGGAGGAAGAGGAGGGGGGTGGAGCGAGGCGGACTGCCAGCGCCGGGCAGGAGGTCCAGGGTCAGCGAGGCGTCATTGAAGAGCAGGCGTAAAGGTCTGCCTGATTTGAGGGGGTGAGAAGCCCCAGATTTCAATCAAGGCCAGGTGTCACGCTTGCACTTCAGCTGGCGCAGGCAGTCGATTTACTTGACGGCCCAGCGAGATGCCCAAATGCGAAGGATCTGCGCCAAGCCACCTTGGGTTCCAGCCAGATGGTTGGCCAAATCGACAGTGCTACATAGTTGTTACAGGCTGCAATTTGGTGGGTGAAAGGAGAACGGGTAGGAAGACTACACATGTAAGGTCATGCTGTGAGTAGCGATATGATTGCCTTTGTTTGAGACAGCTTGGTGCCATGACTACCAAAATCCCTTCTGTAGCATAATGGCATGATCTGTGAAAACCAAACCAAACCCATCAACGGTTCAAGAGACGATGGTTTTCATCCTCATAAAGCCACCAAGTTCATCCGAATGGATGAAGGAGAGATGCTGAAAGCATGAATCTACAGCCTCATTTGAGCCTCGTACTTCCGATATGTTTGTTAGCTTATTACCCATCATACAAATCTTGATACAGCGACACCGCCTCAGGTTCATTAGATGGGTAGGAAAGTGCGATAATCATCGAAGATTGGCAATATTGGATGGAAGGCGGTAGCCTTGCTGTATTTGATGCCTTTCTGCAGAGGTTTGTAGTCCCGTCAAGATTCCGAAAGGGACGCGGCATTATTCTGAGCGCGCGTGATAGTCACTGACCATCTGATCAATCAACGAGCCAAACTCCAGTTCTCTCAAACCCTCAACCCAGCCAAACTGAGAAGGACTGCATTATTATCGCAGACAGGAGAGGCAGTGTCGACAGTTATTGATGGTGACTGGACAACACAGCCCCTGATTTGTCCAAATTTTGACGCCATCGGACCAAGCGCGTTAGCGTGCCCGCCCGACGTCGCAGTTAAAAGAAGAGGGAGCCCCAGGGACCTCGGGCTAGAAAATCTCCCAATGCAAAGACAGGCATCAGCCTTATCGAAGTCACCTCAATCAAACAGTCAAACTCACTCAGCGCCAGTCAAAATAATTCTATTCCCCTTGTCGCTCTCCATGTCAAATAGATGTCGTCCCTACGCTGATGATGACATTAAAAACTCACCTCCTTTTCAATTCTCAAGTAGCTCACGAGGTGGAGGTGAGGAAGCGCGCAGGATTAAAAGTACAGGTTGCAAACTTGGAGACTAGAATATGGCATCGAGGTTAGTCATCAGTGAGGACACTTAGACTGCGACATGGCGCTGATGAATCCTTAGGCTTGATCGGCTGGTCACGTGAGTTCGAGACGCGACTTTAAGTTTTAAATGTGGAGGAACGCTAACATTCTCTAGCCTCCTGGAAACTGGAAGCACTCAAGTGATCAGAAGCACAGCCGCGCAACAGCTGGGAGATGTTCAGAAACAACATCCAGATGAATTGTTCAATCTTCTGACAAGAGTCATCCCCTTTCTAAAATCCAAGTCATGGGATACGCGCACGGCAGCGGCCAAAGCTATCGCTGGCATCGTCGAAAACGCAAGCTACTTCGATCCTAATGGTGACGAAGACGTTAAATCAGAACAATCAATCAAGATCGAGCTTGAGCAGTCCGCTTTGGCCGAAGACCGATTGCAGCTTGAGACCCTTGACATTCCGGCGGTTTTGACTAATGGAAAGAAGCTTCTTGGTAGCGGAGGCAAAGATCTCGACTATGCTATTGCCTCTTTAGATCCTGCCACTCGGTTGGAGTTTCAGCGCAAGGTCGCAAACGCGACACTTGGTCTGGCAGGGGGAAATGTCGATGAGCAAATTGACAAGATCCTTGAAACCATCAACGCTTCATCGAACGATGCAAATGATGTTCGAGACCCGCAAGTCCTTCCCAAGATTGATACTTCAGACAGCATGTTTTCTGATGATCAAGTAATGCGGTCACCTAGTCCTTACGCAGCAGCATCACCTGCTGGAAACCATGCTCAAATCGGAGGAGCAGAAGCAGGGCTAAGTAAACGGCAGCTGAATCAGCTCAAGCGGAAAAAGAAGATGGATGCTAAATCACAGGCCAGCAAAGTCCGAGTGGTAGATCTATCAGGTCGACGACCAAGTACCAATACGCCCATGACTCCTTCGACCTCAGAGCCTTTCGCGATCAAATCTGGCATCAAATCTGAGCACGAAGACGACGGAGATGCTGACATGTTCTCACTCAACCGTGGTAGCGTGGATGAAGACGCTAAAATAGTGTCTGACTTCAAAGGCTCCATTGTACCCGAAAAATCGATCATCCAGACAGAAGCTGAAGAACAAGGATTCGAATGGCCGTTTGAGCGCTTATGTGAAGTCTTGATGGTAGACATCTTCGATCATCATTGGGAGGTCCGGCATGGTGCGGCAATGGCCTTGCGTGATGTTATTCGTGTTCACGGAGCTGGTGCTGGTCGAGAACATGGCAAAAGCAAAGAAGTCAATAACAGCCTCAACAACCAATGGTTAGACGATCTAGCTTGCCGGCTGTGCTGCGTTCTTATGCTAGACCGCTTTGGCGACTACATCTCAGATAACGTTGTTGCACCAATTAGAGAGACCATTGGGCAAACCCTTGGAGCTGTCATGGCTCATCTGCGGCCGATAACGGTGACTTCAGTCTACCACGTTTTGTACCGCATGGTGATGCAACGAGACCTGAGCCTTCCACAACGCATTTGGGAAGTATGTCATGGCGGCATGACTGGCCTTCGATACCTCGTAGCGGTTCGAAGCGACTTACTAGTGAAAGACAACGGTCTCATGGACGGCGTGGTCGAAGCTGTCATGAAAGGCCTAGCAGATTACGATGATGACGTTCGGGCTGTGAGTGCTGCTACATTGACTCCCATAGCCCAAGAGTTCGTAATGCTTCGTCCCGCGGCGCTCGCTGATCTGATGACCATTGTCTGGGACTGCTTGTCGGACATCCGCGATGATTTAAGTGCCAGCACTGGTTTTGTCATGGACCTCCTTGCCAAACTGTGCAGCTTTCCTGAAGTGCTAGTCGCAATGAAGCAGAACGCAGAAAAAGAATGGGATCATTCCTTCACCAACCTCGTCCCTAGATTATATCCATTCCTACGGCACACAATTACTAGTGTTCGATCTGCGGTGCTCAGAGCACTACAGACATTTCTACAAATCGGAGGTGAAGATACCCAAGGCTGGGTCAGTGGGAGAATATTGAGACTCGTCTATCAGAACCTGCTGGTAGAGCGTAACGAGGTAACTCTCGATCTTTCACTGGAGGTTTGGAACACCCTACTGGATACTATGGTTGAAAAGCGTGATCATGAGACGACTTCCGGATTTTTAGAGCAAGTGCATGACATGCTTATGCTTGTACTTCACCCCATTGGCACCTCTCGAAACCCTTTACCAATAGAATTATGTTACTTCGTGAAACCCTCTGGCCAGCTGTTCGGTCCGCCGAATCCTGAAATGCTCAAAGCAGCGGCACAGCAAAGTGCCGAGCCGGCTCCCAAACGAAGAAAACGCACAGAGAAGAGAGACGAGCCCAACACGCCGGCCCATAACGTTGATGGACATATGATATCCGGAGACGTAGATTTGGTGGGTGCCGACACGCTGATTAGATCCCGAGTATACGCAGCGCGAGGATTAGCCCGAGCACTGGCCCAACATCCCCCTCTGGAGACCATCCTGAAAGAAATAGAAGATAATCTGCACTCACTCTACTCAACGACTCAGATGGTGGCAGGGATAATTGTTGAAGAGTACGCTCGAAACTTTCCTAATCCATCAGGCCGAGCTGGGCGGTTCAGTAATACTCTCCTGTCAGTGCTTGAAGATGAACGACCCGAGAGCTACACAGACCTCCTTCCGTTCCTCAGAATACTGCGTTCGCAATGCCAGGCTCTACTGAATGCTTTCCGGGATCAAGGTCATGTGCCGACATCGAAAGTGCCTGCATTGGCTGCTGTCGTCCAGGGAGAGATAGGAGCAGGTCCAACTGCATTCTCCATTGCCGATGCAGAAAATGTAGTAGGCAACGATTTTGAACGTTTGAGAAAGTCTCTTGCGCCAGCGCAGCGAATCACTTCCCTGCAAGTTCTGAATGACGCACGCGCAGCTGCCCAGCAAGCCATCGACGAGGCAAAGAAGGTCAAAGGAGAGAGAGATATTCGTATTCGAGCAGCTGCTGCATCTGCTTTGGTCGCAATCTTGGAGATTCCCAAGAAGCAAAGCGCCCTCATCAAGGGGATAATGGATAGCATCAAATTTGAAGAGAACGTTGAATTGCAAAGACGCGCCGCTAAATCCATAACTTCTCTGCTCGCGTACTACGCCACAACTCAGCGTCGTCCTCCTGCTGATAAGATCATGGCCAACCTCATGAAGTTCTATTGTATAGATACTTCAGAGTCTCCAGAGTTTGAGGTCAATGCCTCGAAACGAGATGTCATTCTATCGCTTCACAAAGAAGAAGACAGAAAGGACTATGAGAGCACAGAAGTTTACGAACGGGAAGCCCGCGGAGCGAAGATTGCACGACGAGGTGCTAAGAAGGCACTTGACCAGCTTTGTCAACTTTTTGGGAGTCAACTTTTCGAGAAAGCACCAGTATTGAAATCTCACATTGAAGCACCTCTTCGCAGTGTATTTGGTGATGACGAATCCGCGGACCCCGAAAGCCATCTAGGCTCCGGCCAGCAGGTTGTCGATGGCCTCTCGGTGTTACGTGCTCTGGTGCCAACCATACACGTGGATCTCCATCCTTTCGTCCTTGAATTGATTCCTCTAGTCACCAAAGCGCTCCGTAGCCCCTTATCTGCGTTCCGTTATGGGGCTGCGAAGTGTTTCGCTACCATTTGCAGCGTCTTGCGGATTCAAGGGATGACGATGCTCGTCCAGCATGTACTTCCTCTCGCCAGCTCGGATGATCTCTCCTGTAGACAAGGCGCGATAGAGTTGGTGTACCACCTGATCAGCGTGATGGAGGACAGCATCCTACCGTATGTCATCTTCCTCCTTGTGCCTGTCCTCGGTCGAATGAGCGACACGGACGATGATGTACGACTGATTGCAACCACAACTTTTGCCACCTTGGTCAAGCTAGTCCCCCTAGAGGCTGGCATACCAGACCCACCAGGGTTCCCAGAAACGCTACTGAAAGGCAGAGACCGGGAACGCAAGTTCATCTCGCAGATGCTAGACCCAAAGAAAGTTGAGCCATTCGAACTTCCGGTGACTATCAAGGCTGAGTTGCGATCTTATCAGCAAGACGGTGTCAACTGGTTAGCTTTCCTCAACCGGTATCACCTTCACGGCATCCTCTGTGACGACATGGGCCTGGGGAAGACATTGCAAACGCTCTGCATTGTGGCCAGCGACCATCACACGCGCGCAGAAGAGTTCGCCAAAACCAAGTCTTCAGACAGTCGCCGTCTTCCGTCCCTCATTGTCTGCCCGCCTACCCTGTCCGGCCATTGGCAGCAAGAAATACAACAATTCGCACCTTTTCTGTCATGTTTGGCGTACGTCGGCCCTGCGCAGGATAGACTCAGGCTTCGAGATCAGCTTGGGATGACAGACATTGTCATTACCTCATACGACATCTGCAGGAACGACATTGACATTTTCACTCCTTTGAAATGGAATTATTGCGTCCTCGATGAAGGCCATCTTATTAAGAACGCGAAAGCTAAAACCACTTTGGCGGTGAAACGACTGGCTAGCAATCATCGTCTTATCCTATCCGGTACACCGATCCAAAACAACGTCCTCGAACTCTGGTCCCTTTTCGACTTCCTCATGCCAGGTTTCCTTGGTACGGAGAAAGTTTTCCTCGAGCGCTTCGCTAAGCCTATCGCTGCATCTCGCCTCAGTAAATCCCACTCTAAAGAGCAAGAGGCCGGCGCCCTAGCTATAGAAGCCTTACATAAGCAAGTACTCCCCTTTCTCTTGCGCCGGCTCAAGGAAGAAGTTCTCGACGACCTACCTCCGAAGATCCTTCAGAACTACTATTGCGACCTGTCTGATCTTCAAAAGAAACTCTTCGACGATTTTGCCAGGAAAGAGAAAAAGGTGCTCGCTGACAAGGCTGGTAGCGATGATAAAGAAGCAAAGCAGCACATATTTCAAGCACTGCAGTATATGCGCAAGCTCTGCAACTCGCCGTCTCTGGTTGTCAAAGAAGACCACAAGCAATACAGTGCCATTCAAGCATCACTCGCACGCCAAAATTCAAGCCTTAGGGACGTTGCTCATGCGCCAAAGCTTACAGCATTACGGGACCTGCTGGTAGATTGTGGTATTGGTACCGATTCTGTCGAAAATAATAACTACGTGTCTCCTCATCGTGCCCTGATATTCTGTCAGATGAAAGAGATGTTGGATATAGTCGCCAATGACGTCTTACGCAAGCTCCTACCATCAGTACAGTACTTGCGTTTGGATGGAAGTGTGGAGGCAAACAAGCGACAGAACATCGTCAATCAATTCAATACCGACCCAAGCTACGATTGCCTACTTTTAACCACCAGCGTTGGTGGGCTTGGCTTGAATCTTACTGGAGCTGATACGGTTATTTTTGTGGAACACGATTGGAATCCGCAGAAAGATCTTCAGGCTATGGACCGCGCGCATCGTATAGGCCAGAAGAAAGTTGTTAATGTCTATCGTCTCGTGACTCGGGGAACGTTGGAGGAGAAAATTTTGAAGTAAGTCCCCTTAGTCAACAGATCCCACTCATGGAACATACTGATACGTGGCAGCCTCCAACGCTTCAAGATCGACGTCGCCAGCACAGTAGTAAACCAACAGAACGCCGGCCTCGCCACTATGGAGACCGACCAAATCCTTGACCTCTTCAATCTTGGTGATAGCGCTCCAGCTTCCAATATCAAAGACACGGGTATCGAGAGCAAAGACGAAGACATGGTGGATGTCACAACAGGTGAGTTTAAAGAGAAAGGTAAGAAGGGGTGGCTGGATGACTTAGGTGAACTGTGGGACGAGAGGGGTTATGAGGAAGAGTTCGATTTAGGTGGGTTCCTGAAGACGATGAAGATGTAGCCTGGTTCTGACTCCAGTGACGCAATTTCGAGGAATTTCGAGGCAGAGGCCATACTTCAGATACCTCAGCAACTTTGCACACTTTATTTAGCGATGAGCATTTTCAGGGCATGGTGAGGGCGTTGAGAGCGACAAAAGGAGGAAGACCACACAGGTCTTCCCCGTATCCTTTTACCCCTTAGTCTCGGATAAAATGCTATTACAATTCTGCCATTGTCTCTCCTGATGTTTAACATAACCTCTCATTGATATGCCCCTGTAGTGTTTAGAGTCTTACCTAGTTATTAGGGTCACGCTAGATGACTCAGCCGCAGTCAACATGTGGCCCTTACTCGAACTCAACTTCATCCATGTCTTCAACAATTCTAGAATTATAATTTGACAACTAACGCTGCTCAAGATGGCCTGGCGAAATCAAGGCATCACAGGTTCGAACAACATTCCCCTCGGTGCGCGTCGTCGCTTCGGAGGCAGTGATTCGGTCCCCCCCGATGATGGAGGCTACAATCCGAGTCAGCCTTCTTCTGGCTATTCGGAGAACAATTCCAAGCGCGGTCGGAGCCCAGAGAGAGGTGTGCTATGTCTTTCATGCCTTGTAATGATCCATACTGATAAATTCACAGCTGAGGTCCTTGGTGATGGCGAGAGACGACGCAAGAAGAGAAACCGATGGGGCGACGCGGCAGAGAACAAGGCCGCTGGATTGATGGGATTACCTACTATGATTAAAGCCAATATGACAACTGAACAACTTGAGGCATACACTCTGCACTTGCGTATTCAAGAAATCAGTGAAAAGCTAAGAATCAACGACGTGGTGCCAGCAGATGGCGACAGGTATGTGGTCTGGGAAGTTTGGTGTGCCAACCTCATTAATCCGTACTCTTACCAGGTCCCCGTCTCCTCCGCCGCAATATGACAATTTCGGTCGTCGTGTGAATATTCGCGAGTATCGCTATCGCAAGCGCCTTGAAGATGAGCGCCATAAGCAAATCGAAAAGGCCATGAAGATCATTCCCAATTATCACCCACCGTCTGACTACAGACGTCCAACTAAGACACAGGAGAAGGTCTATGTGCCGGTCAATGATTATCCAGAGATTAACTTCAGTACGATAACTAACCCTATCCTAACCCTTTCCTTCTGTTTTTCTTTTGGTGATGCATGCGGCATTCCTTGGAGGATGTAGCATATTTCATCACTAACACCAAAATGCCGTACTTACACGTTTATCATATGCTTTTGACTTGCAAAGACTAACACTTAGCTTGCGTTCCTCTACTAAAGTTGGACTACTCATCGGGCCTCGTGGCAATACACTGAAGAAGATGGAGACAGAATCCCTCGCAAAGATAGCTATCCGTGGCAAAGGATCCGTCAAGGAGGGAAAAGGTCGATCTGACGCAGCTCACACCAGCAATCAGGAAGAAGATCTCCACTGCCTTATCATGGCCGACACCGAAGAGAAGGTCAACAAAGCGAAGAAGCTGATTCACAATGTTATTGAGACGGTGAGTCTAAAGAGTCGAAGACTTGGCTGTCTTTTAGCTGAATTATACCAGGCAGCATCTATCCCAGAAGGACAAAACGAGCTCAAACGAAACCAGCTCCGTGAGCTAGCAGCACTCAACGGTACGCTTCGTGATGATGAGAATCAGGCATGTCAAAACTGTGAGTACCCTCCTCTCTATCCAAGATTTTATGCTAATCCTTCGCAAGGCGGTCAAATCGGGCATCGCAAATATGACTGTCCAGAACAACGCAATTTCACGGCCAATATCATCTGTCGTGTCTGTGGTAATGCAGGCCACATGGCTAGAGATTGTCCAGATCGACAACGTGGAGCTGATTGGCGCAATGGGCCTGCCACTGGAGCTACGCCTGGTCGCCCTGCTGCTGGTCGCATTGGTGGCGGTGATGCTGTCGACCGTGAATATGAGGTGAGCTATCCTTCCTACAATACATACCCTAGCATCCACTAACATAAATCTTAGCAACTCATGCAAGAGCTCTCAGGTGGTGCACCCAATGGAGACGCACCGCAACGCATTGAAGCTGGACCCGGCGGATACGAAAACGGACGTGGTGACGAAGGCGATCGCGATCTCAAGCCCTGGCAACGTGGCCCCACTGGTGCGGCTGCTCCCTGGCAACAACGTGGAGGGGATGACCGAAATGACGGTTACAACCGCGATGGAGGTGCTGCACCTCCATGGGCTGCTCGCGGCGGAGGCGATAATTATGGTGGAGGCTATCAACAAGGCGGCTACAGCGGTCCTCCTGGTGGCGGAGCTGCCCCTTGGCAGCAACAGCAAGACGCTCCCCCACCACCTCCATCCGGCGGTCAATATGGCGGCTATGGTGGATACCCAGGAGGCTACGGAGATGCAGCCGGTGGCTATGGAGGGCAGCAGGGAATGGGAGCTCCTCCTGGTTTGGGCGGTGGTGCTGGCGGTCTCGGCGCTCCTCCAGGTCTGGGTGCTCTGTTCCAGAATTATGGGGCCAATGGCTCTGCGGGTGGTGCTCCACCTCCACCTCCTTCGGATGATCTTCCTCCACCAGTAAGTGTCTCTGTGAATTTTTTTTTGAAGAGCTTCACTAACCAAGCTATAGCCTCCGAGCGATCAGCCTCCTCCCCCGCCACCGCCTGGAAATTGAAGCCTTGAGTTCTTCCCTCGAACCCACGATTCACAGACATCATGAAAAGTGATATCGAGAGGTCGACCGATTGCGTCCAAGAAGGCATGCGAGGTTTCGGTAAATTCAGTCTTGAAAGGGATTCAGTAGTACCTGCGAGCGGTCGCTGCTCTTGTCCTTCCGGTACATAAATGGTGTTTCTTAGTATGCCAGTATGATACATCAATCGAATGCGTTATATCTCTACACCTGAATATTCTCAATGATGCGGTCCTCGGGGCATTATGAGCATGCAAAATAACGTCAGGTTTGTACACGTAGCTCCTGCCTTCACATGACTTCCCATCCCGCTTTGGGATGCTAGCGGCCATGTTCGTAGTGATCTCTAGATACTACTTAATTACAAAAGACGCATGCATGGCAAATAAGGCGCTCTGATGAAGCTCCAAATGTTCAAATAAACCAGATGAGAAACTCCTTTTAAGGGTTGTGTGGCCAAAATATGTACAGATATGAAGATTCATTCATTGGATGCATCTGTCATCCAGATGCAAAAAGTGCAGGCACTAGCCCAGAAACATATATTGTAAAATCACACGTGATAGACATCCCATCACATCAGAATCGAATATATCGAATCGAAATCATACCCTCTCCCCCCCAAACTTCCCCTGTCCCCTTATTGAAATCATTTAAATCTCATCCTCATACCTCAACCTCGCCCTCCCATTCCTCGACACCACCGTCCTCACCGCCAACACATCCTCAAACTCCGCCTCGCAATCATCCTGTTCGTCGCCCGCCTCGCTCGGCGAAGACGTGGTAGTGGTGCCTCCGGGTTTTTGCGGGCCGAGACCGTAGGGTGGGGTTGTTGTGGAGGTGGGTTTGGGGGGTTGGACGAGGACGGGGGCGGAGGTTGCGATGGGGGGGGAGGCGGGGGTGGAGGTCGGGGCGATGGGTGCGGGGGCTGAGGATGAGGGGACGACGGGCGCGGGGGATGATGCGGAGGAGGAGGGCGCGATGACTGCTGCTGAGGTGGAGGAGGGGGCAACCACTGCTGCTGAGGTGGTGGGAGCTGTGGCTGGGGATGAGGAGACTGGGCTAGCTGGGGCGGTACCGGCTCCACCGCCGAATTTGGCCGCGAAACATTTCTCCATCAAGGGGACGTCGGTGTCTCCGTCTGGGACGAGCGAGAGCACGTAGGAGGAAGCGAATGAGCCGGCAGCCCAGCCGACGTAGCCGAGGAATTGATCGGAGTTGGTGTTCAAGAAATCCAGCACCTCGCAGACATTCGTAATGCACGACGCATCATCGCTGCCGCCACCAGTCTCCGAGAGCAGAGCTTGACGCTTGCTGTCCTTGAGCCACGTGAGCAAGGGAGCGAAGACATCGGAGGTCTTGACACAGGAGGCAGTGGTGCCGGAGCCGTCGGAGTCGAGATATTGGTGGACGTCGAAGACGAGGTTGTCGGTGCTGCCGTCCGGGTTGGTGACGCCGGCGAGGGCGGCGGCTGAGCCGCCGGAGACGAAGGTCGCGGCGCCGGTGTAGCCGTTGCCGGGGAGGAGAATCATTTGGGAGGAGGCTCCTGCGCCGCGGATTGCTGTTACTGCTGCTTGGACGGATCCGGCCCAGGAGGCGAGATCTGGCACTGTAATGCATGTTAGTTCTCCGGGTAATGCGTTCTATGTCAGCTAAGGTACATACTGTCGTGAGGCTCGTTCATCAATCCCATGACCACTTTCTCTTCTGCGGCGTACTTGGTAGCCAATTGCTTCCACAGTCCGGAGAAGTCATCATTTGTGGGCCCGCCTGAAGACCCAATGATCTGCCCGTTCCAGCGGGCGTAATTATGGATGTCGATTATACAATATGCTCCTGTCGTCAGGCAGGATTGCATGAGCTTATCGTAGCTGGCGAGATTCGTGGCATCAAGCGTCCCGCCGAGTTTGCTGTTGACAAGGAATTGCCATGCCACTGGCAGACGGAAGATGTTGAGCTTGTCTTTGGTAACGAAATGGCTCATTTGACCGGCACCGTCGCCGCTACTGCCCTTCGTCGCCGTAGTAATAGGGCCATCGACGGAAGAAGGTTTGCAGGTGCCCTACACCCTACCGTCAGTATGCATCACATCGGACGGGAACAGGCCACAACAAACATCAGTGCTACAGCCAAAGTCAAATCCAGCGATGTTGACTCCAGCGTATTTCACTCCAGCAGCCAGTACTGTTTGTGTAAAGCTCAATGCTAGAACCGAGCTAGCAAGCAGACCTTTGGAAAACATGGTGCAGGAGAATCGATTTTTAGAGAACGAATGTGGTAGTGAGTGCTGACGAAGGAGCACCACAAGAAAGATATATCAACAGCGGAAAAGAATGACTGGGAACGGTAGAGACCGAAACTTGCCCTGCTATGCACAAGAAACCTCGAGGTGTTTGGCGGAGAATATCATCCCGTGGGAAGGCATGATGTTGTATATGTCCCGGGTGGGGGCCCAATTTGGCGTAGATGAAACGAATCGTCTAGACGCCCTCCCTTCACCCCTTCATCACGGGCGACGAGCGGGGTAGCTTTTCGGGATATTGAAATGATCTGCTGCAAGCAATAGGACGGCTTCAGGTGCTACATGGGGTTCACCTTCCGTGTCTGCCAGGTAAACCGAAGCTATGGGGTGCCGCGCGCATAGGGGCATGGGTCATAGGGAGTTGGGAGGATGAAACGTTTTTTCATCCCATGGGCGATGATGCAAGACGTTGAACGGTACGGGTGAAAAGCGGTTGAGAAGCGGTTCTGAGTGCTCGTATGCCGCTGAATGGGAATCTATCGCAATTGTCGCCATAATGTTCGCCTGACAGCTGTGGTGGCTCCAGAAGTGAGATAAGCGACCTCAAAGCCAGATCATTTACCTTTCCAATCCATGGAGCTGCAACCGAAGGAGTCCGGCCAAGTGGTGTCGACATGTCAGTAAGATTAAACAGCACGGTGAAGGGGAGATCTCAGTCGTTTCAAGATCTCGCTTAGCCAGGACCAAGACGCTAGCCTTCTTGGTGCATCGCCAGTAGCCCAAGCGCTCCTATTGTCACAGCAACATCTGTCCACTAGCTCGACCGCAGTCTGAACCTCGGGAGTTTACCTTATTCAAGCTCGGTGAACCTTTCTCGGTTGATTGACCGAGCCGGAGAGCCCATGTAAGGGCCATAGGCCACGAGGGGTACCATCATACATCTCATTTCAATAATGATTTTACCGAGCACCCTCACTCGTTTTCTGCCCAACCAGGTCATGGAAAGCTTCGTCCACAGAGTAATTCGAGCTCCGAGTAGGCGTCATTCATAGACATTCAGATGGTTTTCTGGTTCCGGAGGCAGGAGGGGATTCAGGGTTAAATCGCTACCTTTAAAATGACACACCCGTGTGGGGTCCACGAACCGCCCGTGTATCCGGGACACATGCACATTGCTGTGGTTACCTTCTGCTAGCAGGGATACTCCTCACATGCACCCAAAGATGCTCGATCCGGGTCCCAGCGAGTTTGGTTGAAGACCAAAGCAACAAATGGCGTCTCATCATCTCCACACCACAAGCCCCAAACTGCGTCTCGTAACCTCATTGAGGGCATCATCCATCCCATGTTAATCATGCCGTGTGAAACGTCTTGACTCTTGAGGGCCAAGATTTCCTCGAAACGACAAGGTCTTTCATCGAATGTTTTCGAATGCGGCCTTGATATAAATAGTGTCTCAAGGTATGGCAATACCACTCTGCTCCGGCCCGCTACCTGGAGCTCCATATTCAGGCGACGGGGTAATATCAGGCCATCCCCATAACCCATCGAAATCAATGAATTCATCGGGACCTGATGATTCTGGATCTGAGAGAGTGGGCAGAACCGTGTTATTGAGATCCAAAAGACCAGACAAAGGATCTTCGGGAGGGATTGAAGTCGAAGGAATAAAACTGTTTGCGGGCGCGGCCAGTGAGTCTGGAATGGAAAAGGGGCCTGCACCGGCTGATGGAGGTATTGGTGTGAACCCACTTTCGAGCACAGGCGTGAAATTATTCTGGTCACTCAAACTCTGCGCGGGAGTGGGAAGAGGGGTTTGAAAAATGGAAGTAAGGGGCTGGGATGCCTGTTCTTCCCGGCGAATGAGTTTACGAAACTCGACCAAGACGTGAACCGCGCGCTTTGCTTGAGGATCCATCACACCACAGTACGACATAATGGTGATTGCATTGTTCATGCATTGGCCTGAGAGCGGAGTTGCTGATGGTCGGACAAATTCGTTGGCGAAGATGACTAGCGCGGCCTCTAAGAGGGTATATGTGACAGGGGAATTGAGTCGTGGGAGGTATCGTCCCTCATATGCGGTCTGAATTAGAGCTACTGTATGTATGGAGGCGATGAAACAGGCATTTGAGAATTTCTGCATCCGAGTACCAATGCGTGGTGCTTGTTGTCCATTACCAAGGTTTCTCCGTTGGACTTCCGAACTAAGAAGGTAAAGGAAAAACGGACGCGAGAGAAGGATGATTGAGTGACAATAAGCAAGGTTGGAATGAAGTATAGCCATGGCTTACCTGCGGTTGTTGGGAGAGGCTCGTCGCCAATGCAGGGCTGGTGTGAGGTTCTCTGGCCATTGTTTGCACTCGTTCGCAAGCTCCTGTGCTAATCTGGTAGATATTCGCCGTTGTCGGTAGACTTTTCTCAGAATGAGACCAATGACATGAGCACTGCGAAAGGTTGCCTCTAAAGCTGCTAAGTAAAATTGGTCAGGTCCAAGATGCATCGATTGCTGGAATGTATTTGCACGCAAATTCAACAATTCGCTAGAGCATTCTTCTTCTGCTATTGCAACGGGGCGACCAAGATAGGCTGCTAGAAGACGATCCATGATGAACAATGATCGCCACAGCCTCTTTCGAGACACCTGCTCCTCCGCAGGGAATATTATGAGAGTCTCTTCGCTATGCATACCAAGTGCGTAAGCTGTGCGTATTGCCAAACTTGTATACACTGTCAGGTGAGAGATGGTAGAAGGGGGGTATATGTCCCTACCAAGAATTGAATACGCAGTGTTTCTTTTCGACCTGTAAATCATGTATGCTGCCATAAGCGGCAAAGTTTGAATGGACCAAGTATCTCCATCTTCTAAGCCGATCAGAGGATCATTCAAACTTTTCGCGTTGAGGTAAAAGACCTCTGACTGATTGGGATACCTCTCTCTTATATCATCGATGAGTGCGGCCTCCCGAGTGCCAGGCTCTGGTGTGGCCAAATACATGCCAATCGCAAGGACTAGATTCAGTTGGCACAGATATATATGATCGGTATTTAGAGGGTTGGAGTAGACTTGATCCAGGCTAGCTAAAAACACAGCCTCGTCAAATATTTGGAACAGCCCATATGTCTGCCTTAACATTAGTGGTGCGCAGGCGTAATGGCCTTTTTGTTCTAGTACTTACGTTGACAAAGAAAGCATCGACGAGAATTGATGTGGTCTCCTTGGAGGGCAGCTGATGTGTCAACTGGACATTCGGTAACACCGAGAATTGAGGTTCTGTGATTGCGTGCCGTGATGGATCTAAACTGAAGGGATTTGGGCCTACTGACATTTCAACGATCATCCTGAGTAGCTGTAGGAACGACAGGGTAGCGGAATCTCCAATGTAAACCAATCTTCCTGTGCCGTCTTCCAGCATTCGGGTCATGGTATGGTTGTCCACTTCTTCACCGCCACCACTGGGAGAGCCATGCTCTGAAGGCAGTCTGATTCCCGTTTTCATGCCATGCCCTGAATTTGGGAAATTGATAGCCATTGGTGGATCGCTGATTGAAGATGTGTCGCGGGCGGAGAAACCTTCAGGAAAGAGGTGATTGGTGACCGCAGGACTTGCTTCGCCCAGTGAGCCTCCATTGCTCTTGACCCGCTTTCTCGCAAATAGATCTGGAGAAGATTGACTAGCGTCACGGTGCTCTGCAGTATCATACGTGCACGCGAAATCCTTCTTCTGGCACGTTATGCAAGGCTGGTGGCGATCACACTAATCAGACAGTATGTTAGCTGTAGGTTCGTACGAATGAAACCTCGATTGAATTCAGGCGGCGCTCTGGGTCGACTCGCCTTCTGCTTCCTCCGCTTGCAGCTGTCACAGGCATTGGCAGTGCGTTGCCTTTTTTCCGGGTCCACCTTAGGGCGGGTCATGGTCTTGTCTACATGTCTTGCATGATGGACCAAAAATGATCAAGGGGACCCATCGCGCCCATTGCACGATTTGCAAGATGCCGCAATGGCTCACCTAATCAGCAATCGGCAGCTTTCCCAAGGTCTTACATGCTGTAGCATTATTCGAATCCACCGCCCGAGGGTCGGTGAAATAAGTCGTGGCCGAAAGCGCGAAAGGCCTCCCAACTTTCACTAGTATTAAAGATCAACTAAATCGTCTTAATAGTGCTTTAAAATCTTATAAACTATAGCTGGAAAGCTTA
>JAABUP010003721.1_pt1 | contig 26487 bp, 40 predicted proteins | sample 5559201 | NCBI WGS metagenome assembly JAABUP01 (sample SAMN10711887, study PRJNA513373) | rock metagenome | isolation source: Antarctica rocks | place: Antarctica | reverse complement strand
CACCCAGCAGGTTGTCAGGCTTCAAGCAAGTGAAGACATGCATGTGCATGAGCGCCAGATTCTATGCGAGTGTTGCAGCTCGGCGCCCCAAAGCAGTGTAGCTCTGACTTGTGCATCCATCAGTCACTCAGCACCAAGCAAGAGAGCAGCATGCAACCAGGAACAAGCTGAATTGCAGCTACAGAAGCCATGCTAGCATGGGTACTTTGCTAGCATGAGTACTTCGCATGCCAGCAATGAGAGTGCAGCAGTGGTCTTTGCATGCCAGCAGTGAGAGTGCAGCAGTGGTCCTTGCATGCCAGCAGTGAAAGTGCAGCATTGGTCTTACTGGAGCGGTCTGCCTTCTTCAGGGTGAGAATGACGTGAACCCAGATGGCCAAGGGGGGCCAGGCAGGGTGCCACAGGTATGGCCAGTACTGCTGCTCTAGATCCACCATCACCAGGTCATCATTCTCTCCCAACACTGCAGCGTAATCAGAACAATGATAAATTGACAATAATATTGACATTAATATTAATATTGATAACAGTAGTAATGATAACAATAGTAATAAGATGTCTCAGCTCATTATGAGCTAGGTACATGTAGGACAAGTCTTGCCTCTCCAGAGCAGCCTGTCTTGTGCATCCCTGCAAGACCTACTAATGCAATAGTTTTGACAATCATGTAGAGCAATATCTTTGCAACTAGACCTTCAGCATGCACTTGCTTGAGATGCAGCTGATGAGGATTGCTCACATACTCATGGGTAACAATGGCAGGACTGCTGTGCTGAAAGTTGAGCGTTGCTGGATTGCATGTTTCTGCAACATGATCAGTATTGTTCAAAACGCTGCTTGCTCTGTAAACCCTGCCACAGGCTACATGAAGTATTAGAGCCTTCTGATGTACATGCACAGTGCCAAAGCTGCCAATGCACTCCATGTCGACTGTCACAACGTATAAATAAAACCGTTTTACAGCTGAGTCACTGCGCCTCAATGGCTATGCATGCCACCTTGCACGTGTGTAAAAATCTGTGCATTACCTATCCGCTTGACTTTGGCATTGGTCTTGCGGTTGATGAAGGACCAGAACATGTGAGCACCGAAGATGTTCTCCTTGCCCTTGACTATGAACAGAGGATGCCAGAACTCTGCTTCTTCACTGTACATCTGCTGTGAGTAATCCCACCTGGAACCATGCAGCCGTCATTATGCAGTGCGCATTCTACACAGTCAGTGCTGCATGTCCTTGGCAACAAACAAGCTTCTGGTTGTCATGCGTGCAAAGTCTGAATGCAAAGTGGAATTGCCTTGTGCATGTAAAGCTGCATGAGTACTATGCAAGCTGCCACAGCTTTGCTGAACTGTGAGAGTCTTTGTGACAAGCATGCTTGTTGCTTGAGCTATTGAGGCAGCTAGATGGCGTCTGACAGGCTGAGGAGCTTTACTGAGTGCAGCAAGAACAAGGCTGAGGAGCTTTACTGAGTGCAGCAAGAACAAAGCATAATGACTTGAATAATATTGATGTTTCTGGCTGAGTGACTGCCTGGGCTTACTTGGCTTTTGCAGAGCCTCCATAGGCTACATGGATTGCATCTACGATATCCTTTTCTATGTTTTGGAACCCCTTGGTCTTGGGCTGACGCTTGAGATGGTTTGGCACATCCAGGTCTCTTGAGTACACAAGGTTGCCAATGGCTGCATATGCAGAACCTGCAGAACAAAACACGTTTCAGTAAGTATGAAAGCTTCCAAGACAAGGGCACATGAGTGGCATGATGTGCCTGTTGAGCCACTTCTGGCGCAGCAACAGGACACGTCTGGGTTAATGGGCAGTTTGCTTGCATAATGCTGTGCAATGCAGTCTGGGAACCATTTCAGCACCTGAGTCAACTTGTTGCAACGGTCCACTGATTTGCTTTCTGTCTCCTATAGGAGCATTGATGCAATACTGCTGAACAGGAACATCGAAGCTCATGCAGGATGAGGGCTGTGCCAGCTTCCAGGATGTGACCCATCAGATGCCATTGCAAGCAATTCAAATCAAGCGGTGTTACTTTACTGGGCTCAACATGTCAGGTATCACAAGATGTACATATGAGTGAAGGACTGGTGTTAGTGCTTCATTGGTGAAGCACAGCAGCATTGACATCATGCACAGCCATACTTGACAACGCTGCTTCATGCATGCACAGTCTGACCTGCCACAGGCCTCAGGTACTTGAGACACAACGGCCCCAGGCCCAGAGTTAGAATTGGATTCAATGCCAAGACGCTTTCAACCCAGAAGATGTGGTCTTCTTGGTACGTGAAAATGAGCTCATCCTTTGTGCTTGCGTCTGGGTGTGGATCTGTGCCTAGCACAACGTGCATGTTCAGGTGGATGGGAATGCCCAGGTAAGGGAAGATGCTCCACCACACATTCTGCATGCAATGCAAGGTAAGACTTGCCGTGCATGATGTGTATCAAAACATGCATTGACAGCTAGGTCAAGCTTGTCACACTATGTGCTTACAATTGTCTCAATGAGGTCTACCACCACCCGGTGATTCTTCCTGTCTGGGACAACCCGTGTGTATTTCACTCCTATCCAGAAGTTGTAAAACCCTGCAGGTGGCATAGTCAATGAGCACGCAACCATGTGCATTGTGTGAGTACAAAGCGAGGGACATCAGGTGGGGCTTGGTGTGTTTGCAGCACAGCACTTGTCCTAATTTAGCCAGAGAGGCATGCTTTGCCCTGGTGGGTGTGCTCCAGCAGCATGCAATTGACAGCAACGTTCACATGGCCAAATCAAAGCAGAAGATCTCACTTACCCCACATCTGATACACGCCAAAAAGCTCTTTTCTGTTCACGGTCTGGAAGAACAAGTGCCAGAATTTCACATCCTCCGTGAATACCTTCTCGATCAGGTCCCTTCGACCGCGGAAGTCGTGAGTGGACAACACGCTCGATATAGTCTTCGGGACATCCTTATCTAAAGACCGCATGGCAGCAGTACGCCGGGGCTTGCGAGCCCACACAGTAGCAGCGGACCCGTTATATATTTTTTGATCTGCGCGTGGCGATGCACGCGGTCTCGCAACAGGCTTTGTCAGTGTTGGCTGGCCAAGACAGACGACTCCTATCAACGTGCTTCAGGTCGCGCTGGTTTTTCTGTTCTTGTCGGTTGAAGGCTTGAGACGCGCCTTGAGGCTTGTCGTGGGGTGAGTTCAAAGCTTTCCTCGGAGTTGACTGAAAGTTGACTTTGCATCACGAGTGAGCTCAGTGAGCATCGCAGCATGTTGCGCATGCTTGCCGCGCAAAGCACATACAAACTTGGCTGTCAGTTTGCAGCACCATTGCAAAGTATTCTCGTTGTGTGGGCAGAGCCCCGAGGTGGCTGCTGCACCTGGTCCAGCAAGTGCAGGTTGCCGCAGTGGCATTTACCGGGATTGATCTGACATCCTTGACGGCAAATTGCAGCGAGAGACAAGTCCCTTTTCTGTAACACACAGCAGCTTCGACAGGGGTGTTCTTTGCCGGTGGTGTCCACTAGACGGGTTCAATGCCCACGGAAGAAGCTGTGCAATCGGCACAATCGACACAACCGACTTCGGGCCGGACGAACCTGTCTCGGGTCTCCTTTGGAACATTCCGGGCGCTTCCCGACCACATTGTAGCTAGGAGAACAGGCAATGTATTGATAAAGCATACCATTCTCAAGTCGGACCATTTTCCAGGTAAGCAGCTGGCACTCATACGGTCACCTGACAAAAGCACTGCTCTGTGTAAGTGTGCAATATAACGCAGGATGCCAGAACAAGAAGCTGCTGCCGCTCATTGAGGGAGCGCCCAACTACAGACAGGTAATGTACAGCAAATGTACAGTCGCATGTCTATCATCCAGTGAGTAGAAAGCATGCCTGAGTATCACCCTACTATGCAGGTGCCTGAGCTGCCTGTTTATGGAGTGGCAATCCCAACTGTGTCTGGCATGAGACTGGTATTGGATGAGCTTGGAGCTGCGCAAGGTCTGGGAAATGCTTGCTCCATGCCAACTTGCCTGACTGCATGTATCCATAAGCCTTTCATACAGGAACATAACTGTCCCAGTGTTGCAGGGCAGCGAAGGGTCATGTGGTTCAACATGCGAGAGGAGCCTGTCATCTATATCAATGGCAACCCATATGTTGTGCGTGAAGCAAACAAACCCTTTGCCAATCTAGAGTACACAGGTAGCTTGCTATGCCATGCTGACACATTTAGCATCGCTAAGGTGCTAAGCATGTGGTTGGACCACACGCTGTTTGTGTCTAACACATCAAGACAACTTGCTGACAACTGGCTGGCACACACATTGGTGTACTACAGCATGTATAAAGACACAGCGAGGCATACATGGTCTTGACAGTCACTAACTCCACACACACTTGAGCATGGTCATCTGTATCCCTGATTTGTAGGTATTGACAGGTCCAGGGTGGAAGACATGGAGAACAGATTGAAGCAAGATGTGTTGAGAGAGGCGGCACAGTACAACAATCAGATCCTAGTGGCTCATGAAAATGACGACTTCCAAGTCATAGAGCAGTGGGAAGCTGTGACAGAAGTTGACGTGCAGACACCTCTTGAGGTTTATCGCGAACTAAGTGGTAAGTGCCACAATCTACCAAGCTCATATGAACATCACGCTCTGTCAATAGCTTTGGGAAGGCTTCTGCCATTAACAGGACAGCACAGCAGTCAACTGTGCACAAGCAAAGAAGCACAACGTCAACTGGTCCCCCTTGTACAACTTGGTACATGTATAGGTGCAAGAGCAAGCATGATGGTGCCCGCCTTCAGGTTTATGTGAGCTGCAAATGCAGCCTCAGGTCACTCCTCAACAGCTCTCCTCACAAACCAGACAGCTAGCACACGAATTGCGCACAACCTGCTGTTCAATGACATTTGCTGTCATGTCAATCTTGATAGCCTTGCTGTGAGCCTCAGTCGTGCTGCTGTAGACTATGGGTACGAGGTGGAGTATACACGGGTACCTGTCACAGATGAGAAGGCTCCCAAGGAGAAGGACTTTGCCCTTCTGATGAGGAGGTTGTGGAATCCTCCAGAGGGAGCTGCCCTCATCTTCAACTGCCAGATGGGCAGAGGCAGAACCTCCACTGGCATGATCATTGCCTCGCTGCTGCAGCTACGGCGACGGCTCAAGACTGTTGACCTGCCGACAGAGCCTCAAGGTGATGTCCCTACAGCTCAAAAAAAGAAAAGAAAGGGGAAAAAGAACGCCTTTCAGCGTCAATTTAATGAGAAGCCAAGTATTATACTGGGCTGCCGGCCTGCCCAGGACTCTACAGCTCAACAGCTTACATACATACACTGAGCCTTCAGCACAGACATGTATGAAGCAGCCTTACAGCAACACATGAACTTGAGCGACGTCGCACTGCTCTTGCATCAAGCTGATCTTGCATGACTGCTGATCTCTGCCTTGTATGTCTGCTGAATGCTGCCTTGCATGAATTCTGAATGCTGCCTGCAATGCAAGGCTCATGGCAGTGTTGGCTGAATCTCAGGCATCATTTGCGCATGCAATCAATGAGAAAAGAAAGCCAATTGTATTGTTGGAGCAACATGTGCTGTGTTGCTGCTGAAAGCGCTGAAAGTTGTTGCGTCTGTGAGCAGCCAATCAGTACAGACTTATAAAGTGTGTATCATCACCAGCGCAAGCAAAGCAGCGAAGCTATCGTCAGGGTGCACACAGACAGCAGAAACACAGTGCCTTCTTCCAAGGGCCAGCAAGCAAGCAGACAGAAGAGCTGACCTCCATATTGGTACCTTGATGTCAATATTGTGACACTCAGGCACAGGTGGCCAGAGCGAATGCAGTACCTCAATGTAGTTCAAAAGCATAACATCACAATGACCTTGTGCCACATCATGATGGGACAGCGCAGTGACGGCCCTGATTAGTCAACTGACTGCAACTCTGAGTCTGCAGTCAGATGACTGTTTGCGTGCCTGCCGCAGAGGGCCTACCTTCACGGTTTGTGTGGTCATTGCAGAGGGCCTACCTTCCTGGTTTGTGGCCACCAGCCCACCAGCGGGCAGCAGCCCCATGCGCACAATCAGTGACGTGACCCTGGAAGGAGAGCTGAAGAGTGGCAAGTATGGAGTTGTGCGCAGCCTACTCAGAGTGCTGGAGGGCGGCACAGCCAGCAAAGCCCTGCTGGACTCTGTCATTGATGCTTGCAAGTAAGCCATCTGTTGCTCCTTGTCGATGTGGTTTTGCTTCAGCAAATGATGGCTGGTGGCAATCCTGTGCTTTGAGATGATAGTGAGTAACGAAAGCCAATTTTAGTTGCACTGTGGTGACCTCTGCATGTCAAATGTACCTGTCTTGATGACATATGCAAGTTTGTCATTTGCCTGCACCAAACAATGCCAAAATACTCTCTGTCACACTTGACATTTTCTCCGCTTTCACATCTTGATTGCTCTGTATGGGTCAGCTTGTGAGCATCTGCTGCATACAGCTTTTCACCTGACATATCTCCAAACCCATGTGACCACTGCATCTGACAATTCATCAGTCAGCTTTCTTGAACAACACTTATGAATGCCATCATAGTACACTGTCAAGAAATGGGACTTACAGGTTTGCATTGACTGCCTTGCAGCGCAATGCAAAACCTGAGGGAAGCTATTGCGGGCTACAGAGGCAGGCTCATGCATGAAGGGAATGATGTGAAGCGCAATGCTCTTCTCCAGGTATGTGCTTGCTCATCCCTTGTGTGCAGTCATCAGCACAATCTGCTGAACAGCATGCTCTGCTCCATCAATGAGACCCAGCTTGCTGTGCAATGCAGACCAGGACATGGACACACTGTTCTGAACCCCTGTTTGCTGAAGCTGTGGCAGCTACAATGTAGGCTCCACGGCTGTACATTCGCCTGCTGTCATCTTTGGCACAATCAGCACTGGGTGGCTCCCTGTTAGCAATAGCTGCTGCTGTGCATACTGCAATTCCAGGTCCTCAGAGTGCTACAATGTGTGTGTCATGCAAGGCTTGCCTCCCTGTGTATGCAGGTGTGCTTAGAGTACCTGGAGCGGTACTACGTCTTGATAGCCTTCACAGCTTATCTATTTGAGCCCGGGTTTGATCCTGAGGCTCGCAGCCAAGTCAGCTTGGCCCAGTGGATGAAGCGGCGGCCTGAACTCTACAGGTACCAGCAACACTGGCTACTCCTTCGCCAAAGCCAGATGAGCTGATGCTGTTTGCACAAAGGCTCTGCATTGCAGCTCAGCCTGTCAAAAGCGCTTGTGGCTGGCTGGCGTGCATGTTTGTGGGATTGACTTGTCTCCACGTAACCCAGCAGAACAGGCTTGCATTGCTTGCACATTGTTTCAAAAGGCTTCTCACCAGCAAGTTGTCTCAGGTACGCACCATCACAGCACCTTTATAATTGATGATGCAGGGTCGTCAATGCATGTTGGTTACTCTCTGTTAAGCAAAGCGAGTGTCATGTGTGACTTACCATGTCATTCATGGCAATCATTGACACTGTGTTGGCTTGCTGCTGCAGTGTGCTGCAACGCATGTTGCGCAGAAACCCACTAGCAGCTCTGTCGTTGCAGCAGCCTAGCATACGTACCCCATCTCTCAAGCTTACCGATGATGTACCATTTGAGCTGGACCCAGAGGATAATGCTGTTGCTGAGAGCCCTGACGGTAATGATCTCCTTCAGGTTTACCACTTTTAGATGCGTGTGCTGCTGTTGCATCTGCTGTGATGCTGCTCAAATGCGTCCGCTCAGTTTTGTCCAGCAGCTAGATTTGATGATTGTCTCAGTGTGGGTGCAATGCCGCGCGCAGACATTGGCCATATTGTGCACAAAGGCTGTTGCATTTTCTGGTTGATGCAGAATTAGTAGTGTATAGCAAGGAACTTTGCATGCTCTTGATAGTGATGATGATGATGATGATAAGAATGATATTGATAACAATAACAACAGTACTACTATGCTTTGCAGCTCATGGTGAGCTAGATACGTGCATACTTACATGTTGCACCTGATGGAGCGACACTTGCTGAGATACTGTCCAAAGAGAGAATGTGTGTGCAAATTTGTTGAGCTAACAGCCGCAGTGGCAACCGCATTTGTCAATCTCTGCCTGCAGAGGCACTAGAAAAGGCAACAGAGGAGGCAGCAGGCTTGATTGCCAGTAGAGTCGGTGATGTACTTGGAGCGCATACAATCTTGAAGGAAGACCACTTCCCTGGCTGCCAGTCTGCCAAGCTGCCTAACACGATTCCTGGGGCTCCCAACTTCAGAGGCGTGCCTGGCCAGAACGTGTTTGGCTCTGCCTTGCCCACGGTGGAGGGCATTAAGGCAGTTCTCACGCATGTTGGTGCAGCGTCAGATGCACATGACAAGCGCAAGGTGTGCTTCCATTGTTCCATACAATCATCCATCAGAGTGCAGGCAAATGTTGCTGCAGGCCTGTCATCTTTCTCTGCCTCTGTCCTGAATCAGCTAAGTGACACTCTCTGGAGCGGTATTGGCATCAGAAACAGCAACTTGAGAATCTCTTTGCTTCTATGGGGCACAAACATCTGTGATGCCAATATTGGAAGCACAATCAGTCTTCAGGTTTGAGCAGCATGCCCAAGCTCTCATTGCCAGCAAGGGTGGTTTTGCAATCATCAAGGCAGCCAGTATCTCTCCTGTTGGTCTTGTGTATACCATTGCTGTTGAAGGTTTTGTAAGAATGATATGATGTCCAAAGCAAAAAGTACCATACAGCTCTATATTTGCTATTCACGACAAAACTAAATACACATTGAATGCATTGGTGTGTGAGGTGCAGGTGAATGCAGTGTGGCACAACATGCGAGAGGAGCCTGTCATCTACATCAACGGGCGGCCCTTTGTGCTGCGTGAGGATGAGCGGCCATTCAAGAACATGCAAGAGTACACTGGCATTGATGTGCAGCGCCTAGAGCAGATGGAGCTACGGCTGAAGAATGATATCTTACAGGTAGCATGCTCATTCAAAGCTCATTGGGCGCTGATTTCTCACAGTGAATCCAATTCAGAACATCTCAGCAGATCTGAAAGCATTGATGACAAGCTGAGCGTGAGCAGCATGATTGAATGCTGGTATGTGAGCAGTCTTTCAGCTGCTTAAGGGAAGACAAAAGCGAATGAACAAGAGAAGCCACAAGACACACAGCGATGATTGAATGAAGTTACATGACTCATTGTCTTGAGCTGTCTCTGCTATCACACCATGCCTGACCATGCAGTGTCATCAGACTTGAGCCTGGGACACAGGATGTAAAACACTTCTCTCAGCACCAGAAACGTGCAGGCAGACAAAAGGCATGAGGCTCATGTTGAATGGACCTGCAGGAGTCAAAGCAGTTTGATGGGCAGGTCCTGGTTGCAAGAGAGGCTGAGCGCAACCAAACAGGCGGGGCATCCCATGTTGTTGACACCTATGAGCCTGTTGCAGGTACTCATACTGTCATGAAGTAATCTTACTGTCATGGAGAAAGATCTAGCTGCTGCACTGACAATACATGCATCTACATGGATTTGTCCTGGACTGCAGCAGCATACATCATGGTCATAACTGGCAACATGGCAAATTTTGGCAGTTGTGACTAGCTTTGTCATGCTTTCACAGTGCCACTGCTTGATTGGCCAGCACAAGTACCTTTTCCATTTGTCCTAGGAATTGGAGTGTATGAGACCACTCTTGCTGAGTGCAACCTTGCTAGCGTGGTCAATCAAGTAACAATGATCCTCATCCTATTGTGCTATGTTGTTCATGTTGTATCTTGTCACTTTCTTGCTTCATACTTTCATTGAAAACATTGAAGGCAAAATTAAGCGTAAAGCACTGCACCAAATATGTCACACTATGACTTTGGAAGCTGGCGCTGCTGTTTCAAAACATGAGGCGTAGCCTGGCAGCGTCTGATTCTACCTGGATCTGATGCACACTACTTGCTGTGTTCTGTCAGGTCCAGAGTCAGTACAGACTCCAAGGGAGGTGTACGATCAGCTGAAATCAGAGGGGTACAGGGTGAAGTACTACAGGCTGCCTCTCACTGATGGGGAGGCTCCCAAGGAGAGGATCTTTGATGTCTTCTATGACCATGTGAAGGATGTCCACCCCAGCGATGCACTGATCTTCAACTGCCAGATGGGCGGGGGGCGTACCACCACTGGCATGGTCATAGGCTGCCTCATACGCATGCACACCTCGGGTCAGTTGACAGGCCTGAGGACTGACAGCAATGCGTGGTCCAACATGTGAAGTGCATAACAGTGTAGAATGCATGTGAAGGCAAACTGCATGTGGAAATCAATGTGAATGCAAACTGCATTTGGAATCGATATGAATGCAAACTGCATGTGCAAATCAAAGTGATAGTGTGATGCACGTGCATGCAAAATGCATGTGAATTTGAGATGCATATAGAGCTGAGTTTTGAGGTCTGCTGTGATTTTGTTGGGCCTGATAGAGTGCTTAGTACACCCTCCTGAAAGGTCATCACATGTTCACTCAGCTTCAGTCCTGGAGCAAATGGCAGTGATCTGCTTCCTCCACATCAAGGGTCTGGCATGCAAACAAATGCTTAGCCTGCTGAATTGCATGTCACCATGCAGCCCAAGCATATCATCACCATTCTCATACATGGGCTGCCCACACACTCACCCACTGCTGCAGTCAGGCTTCTCTGACAGCTCTCTTACAGGTCTCGTGGCAACACACTGTCTGTGCCCCTATCTGGTTTTATGAACTTCCACATATCAGCATTTTGACCAATTCTGCTGTGCCCCACTCTGATCACATGCACTCTCAAACACCTCAGCACTCTTAGTCTTCAGGCCATTGCAGCGCCTCGTTCGTGAGCGCTCAGCTTCTAACTCACGAGGGTGACTTGATATTCCAAATGCTGGGCAGCCCGGTAGAACACTTGGCTTCTCATTGAATTGACACCAAAAGGTGTAGTCTTTCCTTTTTTCCCCTGATGTTCCAAGTGGCTATGCTGTGGTGCAGGCAATGGTGAGCTGGTTGCAGCGCCTGAGCATGTGCACATGGATGAGCTGGTGGGCCTGTCACCTCGCAGCACCATCTCTGATGACTACCTGGCCGGCGCTTCACCGCAGATGAGCGAAGATGAAGATGCAGCTGAGAGCAACGAGACCCCACCAGACAACATGCCTGAGTCCTCGCACCCCTCTTCCATGGTATGCTGCCTTTGTGTGGAGTCAGAAGATTGCTCGCATGTTTGCACTGCATGAGTCTGCAGACATCAATTAGGCAGGGAGCCTTGTATACATGTTGCTTCATGCACAGGTATGCCTGTGATCCCTTGCATGAAGATGTTCCACCCAACCATGACTCAAAGCGGCTTTTCACTGTTTGCATTCTGACCAGTCTTGAAGGTCAACTGGGAGCTTTCAAATAGCATCACGTCACGTCCATCTGAATACTCAGCATACTCACCCACAGAACCAGTCAGAATGTAGAGGGTGAGAAACCTATCATTCAGGCATCTCAAGGGCTATTCCGGCATCTACCGGTCAGAACAGGCAAGAGACCCTTGAGCAGTGATACAACAAGTCCTGCAATGTTTACTCACTGTGGAATTACGTCAATGAAAGCTAACAGAACGGCATGACAAGCGTCGTTCCCATGCCAAAGGCCAATGCATGACAAGAGTCACACTGAACATGTTATGGTCTGCAGCACATGGGAGCAAACACCCCAGAGGTGAGGAGCCTGAAGGATGGGGAGTATGTGGGGGTGCGCAGGTTCACCAGAATCCTGGAGCGGGGTCCTGAAGCCAAGGGGGACCTTGACAAAGTGATTGACCGGTGTGGCAGCCTGGTGAATCTGAGAACGGCCATCATGCGCTACAGGAAACCTCGCCGCTGGTTCCGGTTCTACAGGTTCCTGCCCTGCCCTGACTCCTGATTGCCCCAACACCCATCTGCCCTCCTCCTGGTGGCCCTGACACCTACCTGCCTTCCATCTATTGGCCCCAACACCTGTTTGCCCTGCCATGACATCTGCAAATCAGGGCATATGATGCTGTTTATAGCAAATTGCACTGCTGTGTCAGTGTAGCTGTTGCTGTGTGGGATATCAATGGGCTTGTGTGCGTCAACAGTCACCCTGATTCCTATCAACAACTTAGAGATCGTTCCACTGAAACGTAGACCACGACAATGACAGCCTCTTGTAGTGTTTCAGCCTCAGCTCGAGAGGTTGTGTGTCACTCTGCAGGCCTGAGATCAATGTGAGGGACACTGCCTTCAAGCGAGGTACAGCCTACTTGGAGCGCTACTGCTTGCTCATAGCCTTCACATCATACCTGGAACGGACCAAAGGCTCAGACATCACCTTTCAGGCATGTCTCTTCCTCAGCATTTTGCATGCATCAGCCCTCAACCTGCATATGCGCCTGACTGCACTTCAATTGCACAATTGGCCATAAGAAAACTTGGTGATAGTCAGTCCTGTCAACCAGGATGCAGCAACCCACCTGCAGAAATGATCGAGCCATGGACTGCACAGTGTTGATGCTGCACAGTTTGGTGTAGCATTTCCTCATCCCCTTTACTGCATGTTTCCATCGCGTTGCACTGCTGCAGTCCATGTTTAGCTTGTTCCACAAATCATTTCACCTTGGCCAGACATGTCAAGGCCAACAACGCTGACTGCCCATACCTTGCCGGTGAGTTGGTCTCCAGTCAGTTTCCTCGCAGGACATTGTGTGAGTCTGCAGTTTACCAGCAGGACATTGTGGGTGTGTGTCTGCAGGAATGGATGTCAGCTCGGCCAGATGTGGTTCAGGCGAAGGAGGCCATCCACCAGAACCCTGCAGGAGCCCTGGCGCCCGTGCCCCTCATGGGCCTGCCCCAGCTGCTGGAGCGCCTGGGCCGCCAGGGCTCTCAAGAGGTCTGTACTTTCTTCACCATTGCTCATTGCTCATGCAACTTGGGCTGGTGCGGAATGTACCCAGCTGCCTGAACTGCAATTTGGGCTGCCGCTTGCTACTGCTGCTTGCTACTGCTGCATGCTACTGCTGCATGCTGCTGCTGCTTGCTACTGCTGCTTGCTACTGCTGCTTGCTACTGCTGCTTGCTGCTGCTGCTTGCTACTGCTGCGAGCTACTACTGCTTGCTACTGCTGCTTGCTACTGCTGCTTGCTACTGCTGCTTGCTACTGCTGCATGCTGCTGCTGCTTGCTACTGCTGCGAGCTACTGCTGCTTGCTACTGCTGCTTGCTACTGCTGCTTGCTACTGCTGCTTGCTACTGCTGCTTGCTACTGCTGCTTGCTATTGCTGCTGCTACTTGCTGCTGCTGCTTGCTACTGCTGCTTGCTACTGCTGCTGCTTGCTCCTGAGGCTGTCCTTCCTTGCAATGGTGTGTCTGCATGGGCAGGCCTCTTTGGAACTCATTGGGTGTGTCTGCCTGGGCAGGCCTCCCCGAAACTCACACATCCATGCTGTCTCTCCCTCCCCAACAGGGTTGTCTTGGTGTTAGAGTGTTACTATCGCTGCTGCTCATGGCATTGCCTCTGCTGCTGATGTAGACCAGCAGCAACAACAATTCAATGAAATGCTGCACATCAGCAGCAGAGGGGGTGACAAAGCTAAAAGGGGATGTGATCATCTGTTGTCCCGTCTAGACTGCCTCAAGAATCCCATCACCATGAGTGTGTCCTGTGATGTGCATGCAGCTCAGCCCAGATGAGCAGAAGCAAGTGCTGGGCAAACGACGAGGCAACACCCTTTCGCGGCGATCCATACTCAAGTCATACCACCCGACCACCAAGAAGCAGCACAACGTGATGCAGATTGATGGTGTGAATGAGCTGAGGCAGGCCAAAGGCATGCCTGTCTACACCATGGGAACTGCCACCTTACGCGGTCTCCGCAGGTCACATTCTTCACCCGCACTCACCCAGGCACTTCTTCCACTGTCATGAGTTTGTGTGGTACATGCTGATGGGCTGCATAAGCCCCCAGCTCATAGACCCCAGCTTGACTGTCATCACAGCTATAGTGCATTCTGGTGTAGTGCATTCTGCTGAGTCGCTGAAGTATGACTCATGGCACTTACTCACAACTCACATGCAAAAATTGACTAATGCTCTTGGTCCTGAGCATTATTGTGGCAAAGCAGGCTAAGCGTGCTGCCCCCCTTGTGGCCAAAGAGGCTGAACTCAGAAGCACTGACGCACTGATAGTGTACTGAAGGGGTTCATCCAATCTGCACAATGGCTGACACCCACAGAGGCCAGAGGGATTGTAAATTCACAGACCAGCCGGTGACTCAGAGGTCTTGACGGAGTTGGGATGCAGACTGGCAGATACTAAAGGCTGAAGTTTATTGCAGGCTGTTGAGTGAATTAGGGGCGAGGCCCGGAGGGAAGGTACATGTGGTAGTGACAGACCTGAGAGAGGAGCTTGTGGCCTATGTCAATGGCAGTCCCTACCTGCGCCGAGAACTGGAAATGCCCTCTGCTGCTTTGCATCACGCAGGTAAGCTGTTCAGACGTACAGCATGTTTCTGATCCAAAAGCACACACAGGATGCAGTCTGTGCTTGTGACTGTAAAGACCATGCAGGCAATGTTGTTTGCTGCAAAAACCCGGTGCATAGGTGTTTTGAGGACAGAGTACCTCCCTCCAATGACTACAGTGTTGGACTTGATGTTGTTGCAGCATGCACTCTGTTGGCTAAACAACACGCAGCACTGGCCCTCTGCTGTACAATGCAGCTTGCTCCTCATATATCATATATATATCTCTTACTCTGCATCGTGAAACCCCTTGCTTGCCAGCAAAGCCGTCCTGACACCCACCCACACGACGGCCCTTATAACCACCTCCCTCCTCGCCCATATCTGTCATTTGCCTGACAGAATCACAGCATTAGCCTTGCTAGCTTGAGGCCTTGCAGTTGTCACAAACTGCTGTCGGCTTCATCGGCTTGCCAGCAAACTGTTGCAGCAGTTGCAACTGCTGCAACAGTTGCAGCTTCCTGGTGAGAGATGAGCTGGCTGTGATTGGTGCCTATTGTTGCAGGCATTCAAGCCATGAAGCTGGAGGAGCTGGAGCGCCGGCTACGCACTGACATCATGCAAGAAGCCATTGCTTGGGCTGGGCGGGTCATGCTGCACAAGGAGGTGTCTCTGGACGACCCTGCTTCCCGCCAGGTTGACTTTGACCAGGCTGCAGCTCCAAGTAAGCTGAATGCTTACATTACAGGTCTTTTACAATACAGTCAAGGACATCTGTACACTGTCACAGCACATTGACCTTGACCTGAAAGTGTGTGAGCAAGTGGCTCCAAGGACTGCATGTTAAAAAGTCCAATGTGTCTCATGCCCAGTTGGGCTGCCTACCCAACAGGGATATCCAGTTCAGATTCAGCTCCATCACTTACGTGTGAGTTACAGCATTGCCTCACGGCGCAAAATAAGCGCTGATCTGGCATAGCATGCAAATATGTTGTATCCACATGCCTGACTGCAGAGTGTCATGCTTCCATTATAGGCAGTATTGCCCGGAATGCATGCGTATGCTCATACAAGCCAAGTGGTTCAAATGCTACTTCACAGGATGCATGTACATGCTCATACCAGCCAAGTGATACAAGCATTGCTTGGCAGAGTGCATGCATATGCCCATACAAGCCAAGTGGTACAACCATGGCTGCCTGTGCAATTGGCTGACGGTGGCTGCTGCAGGTGGGGAGGCAGATGAAACTCAGGCTCAGGAGGACCATGAGGATGTGACCACCAAGGAGGACGCCAAGCCTGATGGCCTTGTCAGCGCCTACTGGGAGACCATAGGTCAGCAATATCATGCTGGCATCATCCAAATTAGCTGCTGCCTGTCACACCAGCTACGCTCGTCAGTGCATTGTGGACCGCCATGAGAATCTGGATTGGTGACCAGTACACAGCTGAACTACTTGCATTCCTTCTGACCCAATTGCTTTGTCAGTGCTGACTAGAAAACACCCACATGTGTGGCTCACTTGACGCTGCATTGCTGCGCTTGTGCGCATTCTATCCTTGCTGGAACAGTGTCTCTCAGCCTGTGACAGCCTGTGACCCAAGCTAGTGTGTGACATGCAGGCAATGCAGGAGAGGCTGACGCTGGGTTGGCAACTCCACTGGAAGTGTATCAGGGCCTGGCAGCAGACGGGTATCAGGTCAGCTATAGACGCGTGCCTCTGTCCAGGGAGCGCACACCCGAGGCTGCAGACCTGGATGTCCTCCATCACCAACTCATGACACAGCCTGTCGGTCAGTCCCCTGTGCCTCACATGTCCTTGCTCTGCCTGTGTGCTCACTGCTGCCTGCCAGTGTGTTTGCCTTGCAGCAGCTCATGATGCAGCCTGTTGGTCAGTCCCTAATGCCTCATATGTCTGTGCTCTGCCTGTGAGATCCTTGCTGCTTGCCTTTGGGTTTGCGTTGCAGCAGCTCATAGCACAGTTGGGTGAGAGCCGCGTGCCACAAACTTTCCTGTTCTGTCCTGTGCTGTGATCCCGTCATTGAGTATGCCTGAGGCTTTCTTGCAGCTTCGTATCATTGCTGCCTTGCCCATTGATGTGCCCACCTCTCAATATACCCATCAGCAGCTTCTCTGACACCCTGTTGTTTTGCCTACACATGTATTTTGGACAGCGCGCATCACCTTGTCCCTGTTATCTTGCACTTTCAGGTTGCATAAGCAGATTTCTTCTTGGATAGTGATTCCCGTTCTTCTTGTGTGCACAGTATCATGCTTGAATCAGCTCTCATGCCTCCAACAGCATTGCAAATGTAGTTGCACACGGATGTGCTGTTGTGACTTGCCTGCTTCTGTTGGCACAGGGCAACAGGTGGTGCATCTGATAGTGTCGCGCACAGCCACAGGCAGCAGCTGCCGCTTTGTAGCTGCTTTCACAGTAGCCTTCCTGCGGCTCACTCAGAGCTCACTGAGGCACCGAGCTGCCTCAGGCCTGCTGGGTGACATGGACGGAAACTCAATGAGCAGCAATTGGGGCTCCCGAGGATCTTTCCCCACCACTTCCCTGCCCTCCTCCCCCTTAGGGTCCCCCAGGCGGTGGGGGGGCCTTGGTCCCCGCAGGAATGTGAGCTCTTTTGGGAGCATTGATAGTTCTGCTGGTCCGGATGACGACAACTTGTCAGTTGAGAGGTAACAGGCTTTGTGCTGGATGTCTGAGTTGAAAGTCTGATGACACTTCTTTTTACATTGATGCAACCTGAAAAAGTCTACAATCAAGTTGTTTCGACGTCAAAACCAAAAGCAACAGCACAGCTCTGCAGGTGCAGTAAGTAGCAAAAGCCAGCACCATGTCAAACTCGAAGGTACAGCTGTGACAAGATGTCGTTCTCCAGTTTTGACTTGATCTGCTCAAGGGGTGTTGTATGAGCGACATCGTATTGTGATGCTGTGCAGGTCGGCATCCAGCATGGGGGAGTACAGGGGCATCATGAACCTGTGTAGGGTGCTTCCGCAAGGCACAGCCGCCAAGCTTGCCGTGGATAAAGCCATAGACAGGCTGTCAACCATTGGCAGCATTAGGGAAGACATCCAAAGGTGCTGCTTGGTTTGTGTGAACTCCCTCTGTTCTGCATTGCACTGATTGTGGCAGCACCCATGCAGACATCTGCAGGTGGTTCATCAAGCTGTTTCAAATGAAAATGATATTGCATTTTCTGACTTGATGCCTGAGCTCCCCATTGCCTCTTAGAGCCTTGATGATTCTGCCTAATGATTCGCACAGTATGTTGCACAGTATTTGCGTAGTCACACATTCACTACTAGATCGCTGATCTGATGACTAGAGTTGTGACTGTAACTGTGACAATGCCATGAACATGTGGCAACCTTAGGTGCTTCAAAATACCACCTCATGGCAGTTGCATGTTGCAGGTGTAAGGATGCAGCAGAGGTCACGACCTTTGGAAGCCCGTTTGAGAAAGCTGCTGGACAGAGCAATGCTGCAGCAGCACGAAGGCTGGGCTTGCACTACATGCAGAGATATTTCTACCTGATCACCTTTGTGGTCTACCTTGAAAGCAGCAGTGTCAAAGAAGTCTCCTTTGCGCGTTGGATGGCAGATAGGCGAGAACTGAAACATTTGTTGTCTACGCTGTCTTTAGAGCCTGCTATATGAAGACCAGGTGTGTGATAATACTTCCGAGGCAAGCCATAGGCTGTCAACCTTAGCTGGCATTGAGAGATGAGCAGCCAATATGCATGCCGGTCAACTTTATGCTAGCAGCGCTGCAGTGCAAACATGTCCATTGTTCTCGGATGCTGATCTGCACTTTCTTGGTCAGTGAGGATCTGAGGGTTCTTTTCACCTGTCGCCAGCACTGTTACTCAGCATAATCAAGCATGAACACGAGGTGCATCTGCACCCTATTGCTATTTCTGAAAGGTCTCGCACTTGCCACGAAGGCTAGCGTCCATGGCTCCTGGCCAGCAAGTCTGCAGCATATTTTTGCAAAGACTCGCTCCGCTTTGGACGTCTGGCTCAGCACACCAGGTATGTAGGTTCAGGTTACTGTGTACGGGGGGCCCCCCCCCGGCCCCGCTGGGTAGTGGCTCGTGGGGGCCAATTTGGATGCACTGCCACTTAGTAATTGTTTAGTCACGCCCATAGGGATGTTAACTCGCAGCACGAAGCACAGTCCAAGCCCAGCACGGTGTGTCTCAGCTTGCAGAACGGCCGCAGTCCACATAGGCGTCCGCAAAGACGTTTTGTATGCTGAGTTTCGCAGCACGACCTTCGGCAGAAAAGTACCAGTTGCGGGACTTGGATGCCTACCGAGTACAAGCGGCCCGCTTCTGTCAAGCAAGCTCAAGTCTTCGTAGGGGCACCTGTGAAACTTTACTGGAAGCCAAGTTTAGAAAGTAACTTTGCGGAGGGGTGGTATGATGCAAAAGTAACAAAAGTTCATAGAGTCTCGGGGGAGGGAGCTCATAAGCTATTCTTCTGGATACAGTAAGTTTGCCATTACGTGTGCACCTTCATGAAGGCTACAAGCACAGTGTGGTTTGCATAGATTATGGTGTCGGCAGAGCAACTCAGCTAGCATGGCCTCATCAAATCCAAGGCGTAAGTGTGACGGTGTCTGTCTGTTGTGAATCTCAGGTATGTCGATGATGAAGAGGATCTGGAGTGGGATCAAGTATTCAATGGAGCAGACATGGACGAAAAAACTGACATCATAGGAGAGTGGAGCTGTGAAGCCTTAGCATTTCTGGGCACCTTGCAGCACAACCCAGACCTCAGCAAGTCTGCCAGCCAGATGCAAATGTCAGAAGTTGGTCGATCAGCTGCCCCCTCCCAACATCACAGCCAGGGCAGCCACAGCAATGCAGCAAACACACATGGAGTCAGCAACGAGTCACACAGTCCTTTACAAGCAAATGGCTTCAGTCATGGCTCAGGCAGCCAATCTCAGGCTACTGACAGCAGCCGCAAGATGCGGCTGGATGATTTTCAGGCCGGCGAGGAGTCAGACAGCTGGGAAGGACCTGGCCCAAGTCAGGCTGTACCTCCCAACAAGAGGCGTCGCGTTCAATCAGATGACAGCAGGAGGTATCAGAGACCATCTGCAGAGGCTCTGCAACCCAGATACAACGAGGCAAGGCTGAAGTTGATGCAAGAATGAACAGACGTCTGTGCCAGCAGCACCTGCACGGCATTTCTAGTTTTTTGCTAGGTGTGCTGTGTGTTTCTCAAACCTGGTGTTGTCAAAACGCATAAGCTATGGTTGAAGCCCAAGATTCCTTCACACAACGTCTAATGTATGAGGAACGCAAGCATGACAATGAGTGCTCATTCATACAAAATGACATATGTCAATTCAAGCATACAAGATGCTTGCAGCACAGTGCTTTCATACCATCCAGCATTGTTGCTTTGGTTGAGCAGCACAAAATCCCATTCATTGATGTGTTGTGATATGTCATGTTGATCACTGCAGGTGGTGCAGCCTGCGCCTGGCGTAGGAACATCTGGGCAGATCAAGAAGATCAGGCTGGAGAACTTCATGTGCCATGACAACCTGCTCATCGAGTTCACGTACGTATGATGGCACCATGCACTGCTCTAGATGTGTGACCTTGTTCGTAGAGATACTCTCTGTTTGAAGGGCGCTGAAGGGCTCAGTTTGAAGGGCGCTGAAGGGCGTAGTCGTGATTGCTTGTCAGCATGCTGTAGTGCAGGTCAAGACCTTCTATCAGTCTGCAGTCATGCAATTGCTGCAACCATACTGGGTCAAGCTCTGCATTGCCCTCTGCAATCATGCAACCTTACTGGGCAGTTGCTCACAAGCCAGGCCTTACCCTGTGCCCAAGTGGCTGTTGTGTCTACAAAGCCACACCTCTTTCTCACGTCCCAGAAATGCCCTGCGGTGCTGCAGGCCCCATGTGAACTTCATTTCAGGCAGCAACGGTAGTGGCAAGAGTGCTAGCCTGCAAGCGTTGCAATGCTGCCTGGGTGTCAAAGCACGTGACACAGGGCGCGCCACCAAAGCTGAGCAATTCATCAAGACTGGCTGCTCGCATGCTGTAGCAGCTGTATCTCTGTGGAACACTGGTGGTGACGCACTCAATCCTGGCCTTTATGGGTCATCTATCACCATTGAGCGCAGGATCACCAAGTCATCATCGACCTTTAGCATCAAAGATGCTGGGGGCAGAAAGGTGCACTACAAAACATGCCATTTACTTTTGTGGCTCCATGACCTTTGATCAGAATGCTGCAGTTGGGTTCAGATGCTTGTCCAAGAGTGAATCTGTCCAGTTTGCCTGCACCTTTGCTGCATACATGCCAGAACTGTACCATCTCCCATGTTGTTGCCGTCTTGCACATCAAGGTCAGTCATGTGCAGGCTTGCGCTTGTTTCTGAGTGATCATGCCCTTGTTTATGAGTGAAAGACGCCTCCTACCCATTGCTTCAGTTCTATCCCCAATTAGTTGAATGCATTGTGAGCAGGTTGGAGAGGGCAAAAGCCAAGTTGATGACATCATTGAGCATTTCAACATCAATGCAGGCAATCCTGCTATCTGCATGACACAGGTTGGTCTCTTACACACTCCTCTGTTCTTGTGTCAGCAGGCTTTTCTCTGAAAACTGTCACACAACTTCTCATGTTTTGCATGCTTTTATTGTGTGTAGGACCAGTAAACCTGAATCAGAATGTTCCTTTCCCAATGTCCTGTTTTGGGAGACAAAAGTCTGGTACCTGTAGTATTGTGCTAAGACAGAAGTCCTGCAGCTATCCTGATGTTTCCCGTTGCTGATGCAATGTCAGCTATAAGGACCAGCAGCTTCATCGCTCAGGACTGTTGGATGTGCCAAAGACATCTTGTCACAAGCACATGCTGATGCAGGACACAGCTCGCTCATTTGCTGGCAAGCAGAGTGACCAAGCCAAGTTTCAGTTGTACATGGAAGCCACTCACTTTGCTGAGACCATCGAGAATCTCAATGACGCTGAGTACCGGATCACCCAGATGCTGGACATCCTGCACAATCAAGGGCGACAATTCAGGGTAAGCTAGCACACCACATGGGAGGTGATAATCATGACATTTGCATGAAAGCCAAATGTGTCCTGTTCTGTTGTGGTCAGCAAGCAGGCATTGCAATCTGTGGTGTCTTGCCTGACAAGAATGTGGATGTGGCTTTAGTCTCTCAATGCTGCAAGGTTATCCTTTTCATGACCTCAGCTGTGGTGCTGCTGCTAAGATATCTGTGTGGCCTTGACATCAAATTGCTCATTCTGCAGTGCCATGAAACAAGCAATATCAAAAATGTCAGTATTTGCGTGTCTTTGAGACTTTTGCTGGAATTCAACAGACGATGACTGGGCAAGCAACTTATGCTAAGCAATGTTCAGAGGCATTTGACAACAAAGCGTCAATGAAAAGTACCGTAGTAATGATGCAATAAGGAGATTGATTGCACTTGCCACATGCTCTACACGTTGTGATGTGTGATGCACCACAGTGACACAAGACGGTTAGTGTGGTGCACCGTCTGCACTGTGTTTGCATCTGTATTCACCAGGTGTTGCCAGTGCTAGGACTCTGTCTCGTGATCCAAGCCAAGTCATCTGCTCATGTAGCTCTGTGTGCTTCCAGGCAAAAAGAGCAGAGCTAGAGGAGATTGCGCAAAAGGTTGAGGACATGCGTCAGGTTGAGCAATGGGAGATCCTGCATGAGTTGTACGGCAAAATCATTGCGTGGCAACAGGTGCGACTGCAGCATGCAACATTGCCACTGGCAAGCACGGCTGAAATGGTTGGAAACATGTGAACTTGTTGAGCCAGATCTTGGTGCATGACGCTCAAATGAACAGTCCTTCTGGAAAACCACTAATGCCTTGGAGCTTGCCACAATGGGTTTCTTGCAGGCATTCTGTCTAATTGTTGATCTGGTGTGTCTAATTATTGATCACACCAGAAACAAGGCATAGGCATCAAAGCATGTTGGCCAACTCTAACAGTGTATGCCCATGCGCACTGATGCCAATCCACGCCATGAATACACTTGCTTCTTTGACATAATGTGGTGTGTCTCTGCTGCGCAGTACTATAGAATCTCAGAGCTGTTGCAAGAAGAGCAGAGGCGGTATGGGCTCATGCCTGGAAAGCTGTCAGAGGTCACCCAGAAACTGTCGGCAGCTGCAGAGGAGTACAACAGAATAGATCAAGAGCACCAAGCCCAGGCCAGTTTGTCATCCCTTTACATTGCAGGCTTCTTTTGGGTTGCATTCCACTGCATTCAGCTTGCCTCCCGCCATCACATCTGGCCGCAATGTTTCTGACAATTATGGGTCAGTAGCAATGTTCCTGACAAGAAGGGTCAGCAGCTGTTGTCATCTTTCAGCAAAGCAGTACAAGTCAGCTACAGCCAAGCTGACCCGTGATGTGCATTGCTGGGTGAACATTGACCTGTGTGCTGTGACAGCAGCAACTGAAGCAACTTGGGTTGATGCAGAGGCAAGCACTGCAGGACTTTGCTCCGCGCATGACGCAGTTTGAGGAGCAGCAGCGGCAGCAACACACTGCAGCACGGACAGCCCTCAGCGCTTTGCGCACGGCGCATCAAGCAGTGGAATCTGGCAACGCTGATACTGCTGAGCTGGAGGCAGACAAGCGCTCCCTGCAGCAGTCAGCTGAGGAGATGCAGCAGCAGCTTGCATCCAATTCTCAGGTCACATCGCTTCATCCCTGCCTTTCAAACAGTTCTGATGGCAGTACATTTTGTGTCGTTGACGTCTGGATGCTGCTGCAACAATACAGTGACTGGTCAGACAGTTTCTTTGCCACTCAATCAATTGATGCATGGGTTCATCAACCAACGATTTTCCAATCAGCATGCATGCATGACTGATTACATGAGATAATGTCTACAGCAGGCAGATTAGCTGGCACAGTTTCGGGCTGATGTCCTAGCTGAACCTCTTTGGCTCTGCCCTTAGTTCCTGTTGGTTTGCGCACCTTGGTGGCAAGCATGTGTGCTTGCTTTTGCTGACTATGTCTTGCGTGTGTACAGGCAGCAGTGGACAGGCATAGATCAGCAATTGCAGTGAAGGAGCGGGAAAGTGAGGCTGCAGCCGCTAGAGCCAGTCTGACAAGACAGGTGAACTTTTTGGAGACATGGCCTCACTTTAATTGTCACAATATTCAGTCGTGATAGGCCTATCGTACAAGGCACAACCTGATGGTTGCCAGCATAGATTCACAAATACTGCTAAGACTAAAGCTTAAGCCCTACCCCAAGAGGGGGGCATCAGCTCGTGAATTCCATTGTCCCAATCCGTCTGGCATGATGTGCTGCTTGGTTGTCTCAACTAGCCTTGTACCTTGTCTATGTGTCAGATATGGGCTTCTGCCCTACGCTCTGTGATGCGTGCACCCTATCAAACATGCCCAACAAGGTTTGTTCTGTGCTCTGTGGTGTTCCTATCTCATGGAACATGCCCGACAGACAAACTCACCTACATATTCATGCCACATACATATAGCTTTGGCAGGGCTCCTGTGTCCTGAATTGCTCAGTTTGCCGTTGTTGGTTTCTTTGCTACATATGTCATCATCATTCCAAGCTGCACCAGCGCCAGTGAGGTAAAACTGGGGCCAGTCTTGCTTCAGCCTGGCTTGTCCTGAGCATGCTTGTACATTCTGACTTTGACAACAACCTGGTTGCCTCAACTAGACAAAACAATGCTCAAAAGCAAGCTTGTTTTGCTGCATAAAGCTCTACCTGATGATTTGCCAATATAAAAACAAGCCGTCTGTATGGTGTGCAGGCGGTGAGGGAGGCTGATGCTGCAGTTGATCAAGCCACCAAAGCCACCAGAGCCAAGGAGCGTGCACAGCGAGAATGCAATGCAAGGGTGCAGGATCTGATTGGTGACCTCAACCGCCTGCGGCAGAGTCAACGTGAGCTCCAGTTTTCCCCTTGCTTGCCCTGAAATTTCAGCAAGACGCTTTGCTGTGCTTCCTCCCTCACTCTGTACTAATTAAAGGTCATACAGTTTGGCATGTGGAGGCTCAGGAGACTAAATCAGACAGCGCAAAAGCACAGACAAATTAGGTGGTCTAGTATCTTGACTTTGCTGAGTCTTTCAGTCCTTGTTCAAAACACCTAGTTGCAAAGAAGGCGGTATATGTTGTTTGTCCAGAGCACAGTCATGCCCTGACGCTTCTGCTCTGCGCAACATAGACATGTGTGGCAATCAAGGCTGACTGCAGACCCTGGAGACATTCTTGACAAGATGATTCCTGCAGAATGCCAGCTTGTCCCCATCTTTCATCAGCAGAGTCATCTGACAACCACCCAAATTGTTGTCCCGCTCAAATCATCCACCCAGACTAGTGATTGACAAGTTTGCATTGGCTGAACAAGATTCATGTGCCTGCAGAGAACCCAGTAACTGCCTTCACCCCAAATGGCTGTACTGCATCCACTTACAGTAGCTTCCTGGCCCGGGTGGCACAAGCATCCTCAGCAGGGCGGTTTCACAGGGCCCCAGTAGGGCCTATAGGATCCCTACTCACGCTCACTGATGACAAATGGGCAGTTGCCGTTGAGATTGCAATTGGGCGAGCGCTCAGCACATTTGTGGTGCATGACTTCAGTGATCAGCGCACCCTCAATGTAAGTTCAGTCAAAGCTTGGGGTCATGAATGACTACACATGTATAGCTGTGCTTGCTCGTCCATCAGGTACAAAAAGCAAGTCACAATATGTGGGCACGAGCCTCATCAATCTGAGCGCGACTTGGCACACATGGCATGGAAAGCACTAGCTTCACAACACTCATGTAACACCCATCTGCCCATGACAAGCCATGATTGACTCTCTCAGTTTATGAGACCTGCAAGCACATCATTGTTACTTGCAAGCTTGTCTGCATGTTCAAGCAGTCGTGTGCCTTTGTGCAGGAGCTTGCTAGGCAATCTGGAGTGCGCAACCTGTCGGTGTACATCTGTAACTTTGATTTGCCACTGCAAGACATCAGGGCAGGCCGGGTGCCACCTGTACCTCCGCATCTCCTTACTGTCATGCAGGTAATAACTCTCCCTATATATATGTGTTGTGTGTGTTTTTATGTATATATAAATACACATATTGATTTCATCGATATCATATATATTATTCAAATTAGTTTATGATCAATATTATCTGTACACACATGTATGTACATACATGTACAAATAATTGCACTCTTCTTGGTGCAAGGCTGATACTTGCTGTGAGTTGAGTGTGGAAGTGTCTGACTCACCTCATGCATTATCTCTGCAATGGCTTAGCTGCTTTGCCTGGTTAGGGTTTCACCCTGGATGTGTGCAAGAGGCTCTCACCATTCGCACCCCAAGATGCACAATGTGTGACTGTGTGGAGTGACTGTCCAAGCAAGCTGTTTGTCTCGTAATGTTGGATGGATGAACAGGTGTTGAGCTTTCCAGCAGAGGCAGGGCATGTCATTCAGAATGCCCTCATCATTCAGCACTCCATTGAGCGCCTGGTGCTGGTTGATGACCAGCCTCAAGCCATGCAGCTCATCCGGGCACAGACAGGCATCCAGGTCTGCTACCTGCATTACCTGCATGTCACCAGAAACTAGCTCTCTTACTGGCACTACTACTGTGCAGTGTGTTTGCACACCCTGATATCACAATTTGTCTTGGAGATTGATCTTGGTCGCCATGTTATGTTAAGCATGGTGGTGGTCAAGCTGTGCCCTGCGGACTATGTAGTTTTCAGCAATTATAGTTGCGGCAGCTGTGAAGAATGATTGCATCAGAGGGTCAGGCTGCGCACCTTGTTTGTAGAGATCTGACCACTGTCCAGCGCTCAGTGCATTGAAATGCTCCAAGCAGCATGTGACAAAGTTGAGAACAAATGAACATGTGCAGTGAATGATTGCATGGGACC
>JAABUP010003720.1_pt1 | contig 26498 bp, 26 predicted proteins | sample 5559201 | NCBI WGS metagenome assembly JAABUP01 (sample SAMN10711887, study PRJNA513373) | rock metagenome | isolation source: Antarctica rocks | place: Antarctica | reverse complement strand
ACGCTGCGCCAGACCCAACGTCACAACACGCCTCCGAGGCAGAAACCCTTACTGACAAGGACATCCTCTCGAAACCATCACACCAACAGGCGCACCGCCACGCGGCGAAAGACACCAGCCACCTAGGACTGCCCGGCTCGGTGCGGCAGCCGGTGCAGCGTGACGTCCGAGACTGCGCCGTCCTCCAGCTCCAGCGTCAGGTAGGTGCAGTACGGCTGGCGACGGCGGTCGGTTGGCGAGCCCGGGTTGAGCAGCCGCATTCCGTCGATGCTGCTGTCCCAGGGGATGTGGCTGTGGCCGAAGACGAGCAGGTCGACGTCGGGCCAGCGGGCGCGGGAGCGTTCCTCGCGGCCACGGCCCGGGCCGGTCTCGTGCACCACTGCGACCCGCACCCCGCCCAGCACCTCGGTCGCCACCTCCGGGAGCCGCTCACGCAAGGGCGGGCCGTCGTTGTTGCCGTAGACACCGAGTACTCGCTTCGCTCGTCGTTCCAGCTCGTCGAGCAGCTCCACCACCACCCAGTCGCCGGCGTGGATGACGATGTCCGCACGACCCACCTCGCGCCACACGGAATCCGGGAGCCCCCTCACCCGCAGGGGTACGTGGGTGTCAGCGAGCAGCAGGACGCGCACTTCACCTGACCTTTGAGAAGCCCCTCCACCCCTGTTGCCAGGGGTGGAGGGGTCCGGGTCCTCAAACGGGGCCGCCGACGTATGCCGTTCGGCTTCGGGGCTACGACCTGCGGGGGTTGTCCGTCTCGTTGGTGCCGAGCGGCACGTCAGACGCGCCTTCCTCGATCTCCTCGTTGCTGAGCATGTGGCCGGCGTCGGCGTCCGCGCCCTCGCCGGGCCTGTCCATACCGGTGCCTACGCCAGTACCCATGCCTGTGCGCTCACCGGGCATGTCGACACCGGCGCCCATGTCTGTGCCCATCCCGGCGCCCATGCCAGTCCCCATGCTGGCGCCTGCTGCCCCCATTCCAGCTCCGGTCGAGACCTCGTTGTCAGGGACGTCGGTGGCATAGACCGGGGCCGTCTCCACAGGAATGGACGCCGGCTTGCCGACCTCCACATCCGGCATCGTGTTCTCTTCGGTCGAGCTGCCACTCTTGGCGTTCGCTGCGACGACGGCGGCGGCCGCGGCTACCCCGAGCCCTGCAGCGACTGCCTTGCCGGAGAGGCCCGACTTGCCGGAGTCGCCCCTGGTCTCGGCGGCGTCCTCGACGCCGGGCGTGCCCACGGGACCGACCGACTCGACTGAGCCACGCCACGCGCCGGTGGCGTAGCCCTCGGACTCGATGAACGCCTTGAATCGGTCGAGGTCGGACTCCGCCTGGTTCTCGATGACGTTCAGCTTGTCGCCGACCTTCTCGACGACCCCCTCGGGCTCGTACTCCAGCACGAGAGCCACCGAGGTCTGGTCGCCGCCCACGTCCTCGAAGCTCACCGCGCCGGCATTGGTGGCGCCCTCCGTCGCTGCCCACGCGATCTTACGGTCGGGCACCTGCTCGAGGATCTGCGCCTGCCACGTGCGCCGCACCCCGGCGATCTGGGCCACCCATTCGAGGCGGTCGTCGCTGAGCTGCGTCACGCTCTGGATCCCGCCCATGAACTGGGGAAAGTCCTCGAACTGGGTCCACTGGTTGTAGACCCGGCTGATCGGGACGTTCACCGTGATGGACTTCTCAACTCGCGTGCTCATGTTTGTCTCCTTGCGGTAGAAAGACGTCAACGGGGCGGGCAGTGGGCTCGGCTCCTGACTGCTTCTCTGTTGACTGCCCCCTGCCCAGCGATGGTCACCCTGAAACACGCGATCAGGCAGCAGGTGAGGGAGATTGCGAGGCCCGACCCCGCTCGGCCGGCAGCGCGCCCGGGCACAGCCGTACCGCCACATCCATCCACCGGGATGCGCAGACCCGTCTCAGGGTTCCCCGGCTTGACCCGATTGCGGGCCTTCGTCGACGTTGCTCGGACGAGGGTTGCTGGCTCGGGCTGTCCGGGCGCGGTTTCGTGCCAACGGTATCCGGGATGGGGCTTCGGTGACGGCTTCCCTCGTCAGGAGATCGTCGCGGCTGCCACCGGCCGAGGCGGGACGACAGCCGGGGAGTATGCCGTGCGCACCCTCGCGGCGGGTTCGCAGCATACTTGCGCTGAGCCCCCTCGGCGTATCAACCGAGATGGAGCGGCTCTACGACCAGAAGATCGACGTAGCGATCAGCACCGTGCGAGCAGCCTGTCGACGGGTTGAGCCTGGCTTGCGGCGAGGAGGTCGTCGTCACCGGTCGGCGGGTCAGCCCTGCTGCTCTGTCGGTCGGATGAGCATCTCGTTGATCGCGACTCGACGTGGTCGGGTGACGATGTAGCTGATGGCGTCGGCGATGTCCTGTGCTTCCATCCGCTCGACGTCCTGGAAGCGGGCCAGCTGCTGGTCGCGAATCTCGGGGCGGTTGTGGCTTGCCAGCTCGGTGGCCACCGCGCCGGGCTCGACCAGCGACACCCGCACGTGTCGCTGGGTGACCTCCTGGCGTAGGGACTCGCCGAACGCACCGACGCCGTGCTTGGTCAGGTTGTACACGCCGCTGCCGTTGCGGGGGACCCGCCCCGCCACGCTGCTGACGAGCACCAGATCCGCCACCCGGCGTGGCCCGGCCGAGGCGGCCTCGAGCAAGTGTGGGAGCGCCGCATGCGAGGTGTACAGCAGTCCCCGGACATTGACATCCAGCATCCGCTCCCACTCCTGCACCGGCGCGTCCTCGACCGGGCCGAGCAGCATCACGCCGGCATTTGCCACGACCGTGTCAAGGCGCCCGAACCGTTGCACCGTGCTGGCGACGGCCGCACGCGCAGCGGCCTCGTCGGTGACGTCCGCCTCGATCACCAGGACGTCGCCGCTGGCCGCGTTGATCCGACCGGCGAGGTCATCGAGCCGGTCCCGTCGCCTGGCGATGATCGCCGCACTCGCGCCCTGTGCCGACAGCGCGAGAGCCGTCGCCTCGCCGATACCGCTGCTCGCGCCGGTGATCAGCGCGACCGTCCCATCGAGTCGTTCGCTCACGTCAGCATCCTGCCCCATCACCGAGCCGACGGCGAAAGGGAAGTCAAAACCTGGGGACGACCGTGTCCTGGCAGCGGTACGGTGCCGACGCCCCAGGGTGGCCGGGACCGCTCTGGCGGGGGCGACATGCGGCACGCACAGTGCTGCGGACAGGTGAGCCTCACGTCGCTATCCGCGCTCAGCAGCCAGCCCTGGCGCCACACCTGGAGCCACCTCGTCACCCACCCGGATCGATCCGTCGCCGAGGGGCACGAGCCGGGTCCCGAACCACGTCTTGCGGTCCCAGCGCCGGTGGCGGGCCAGCGTGCGGATCGGCTCCTTGCCCCCGGCCAGCGTAACCGGGTCGATCGTCGTCATGACGCACCGGTCGCACACCATGGTCGTCCTCAGCTCCACCTTCCCGATCCGGACCGTCGGCCAGGTGTCCTCCGCGAACGGGATGTCGCCGTCGATGACGACGTTCGGTCGGAACCGGACCATGCTCAGTGGCTCCGCTCCCCGACGTCCGTCGCTGCCGTGGCTGAGATCACCCGGGTCGAGGTCCGCCAGATCCGGCACGTCGACGTCGGCGGCGACCCAGGCGTTGAGCTGTGCCAGGGAGGCCTCCGAGGTGAGCAGGAGCGGCCCGGCGTCGGCAAGCGAGAGGGACTCACCCGGCATACCCCCGCGGGCGCCGGAGAGCGACCTGACGGTCGGGTCCTCCTGCCACACCAGCCGCACCCGCTGGCCGATCTCGTGGCTGAGCCACCGGTTGACGTCCTCGTCGGCGGGCGCGGCGAAACCTTGTCGCGAGAGGCTGACCGGCACGGGGCCCAGTCCGAGCGGAGCGTCGACGAGGATGCTCGCGCCGCCCGGCGCGGTGATCCTGATCGTCTGCGCGTCGACGACGCCGGCGGTCAGCGCGAGCAGACCGTGGACCTCTCGGGCGGTCACCATGTCGCCGGCCCGGTCGACCAGACCCCACCGCCGGTCGCCCGCGAGGCCCCATGGCTCGACGGCGGCCTCCGCCACGGAGCCACCGCCGAGCGACTTGACGGGATAGGTCCGCAGCTCGGTGACGCGCATCGCTCGATGGTGCCACGCCGTCGGTGGCGAGGCCCGGGGACACCCGAGCGGGTCGTATGCCGTGTCGCCAGCGGGTGCCAGACTGGCGCCCATGCTCCTGCGAGAGATCGTGGACGCGGCGTCGGCGGTGGCGTCGACCCGCTCGCGCCTCGCCAAGGTGTCGGTGCTCGCGGAGCTGCTGCGGCGTCTGGACGCGGACGAGATCGCGCCGGCCGTGGGCTTCCTCGTCGGCAGAGCGCGCCAGGGCCGGGTCGGCGTCGGGTGGCGCGGGCTCTCTTCGGTGATGGGGGAGCCGGCCGGGGAGTCGTCGCTGACCGTGGCCGATGTCGACGCCCTGCTCGACCGGCTTCTCGTGGTGTCCGGCGCCGGGTCGGCCGCCGCACGGTCCGGCGAGCTGCGTTCGATCACCTCCCGAGCCACCGCGCAGGAGCAGGACTTCATCGGTCGGGTGCTCCTCGGCGAGATGCGGACCGGCGCTCTCGAGGGGGTGCTCGTCGACGCGATCGCCTCGGCGGCTGGCGTCCCCGTCGCGGTGGTGCGCCGGGCGGTGATGCTGTCCGGCGACCTCGGTCAGACGGCTCGGCTGGCGCTCACCGGGACGGCGGGCGCCCTGGAGGCGGTCGGCCTGGTCGTCGGCACACCGGTGCAGCCCATGCTCGCCTCGACCGCCGCGGACCCGGCGTCGGCACTGGCGGTGACCGGGCGCGCCTCGGTCGAGTTCAAGCTCGACGGAGCGCGCATCCAGGTCCACCGTCGCGGCGACGACGTCAGGGTCTTCACCCGGAACCTCGCGGACGTCACCCACCGGGTGCCCGAGGTAGTCGAGGTGGTGCGCGGCTTCCCGGTGGGCGACGTCATCCTCGACGGCGAGACGCTGTCCCTCGACGAGGACGGCGCGCCCCGACCCTTCCAGGACACGATGTCCCGCTTCGGCGCCGACGCACCGCGATCCGTGCTGCTGCAGCCGTGGTTCTTCGACGTGCTCCATGTGGATGGCGAGGACCTCATCGACCGTCCGTTGTCCGAGCGCCTCGGGGTCCTCACCCGAGTGGTCGGGCGCTACCGTATTCCCGGCGAGGTCACCGCTGATCCGGTTGTGGCGCAACGTATCTCAGAGCAGGCGCTGGCCTCCGGGCACGAGGGCATCCTCGTGAAGGGAGTCGACTCGCTGTATGCCGCCGGACGGCGCGGCAAGAGCTGGGTCAAGGTCAAACCGGTCCACACCTACGACTTCGTCGTCCTGGCGTGCGAGTGGGGTTCAGGTCGGCGCACCGGCTGGTTGTCGAACCTGCACCTCGGCGCGCTGGACCCGACAGGCGAGTTCGGGGAGCAGGGTGAGCTCGTCATGGTGGGCAAGACGTTCAAGGGCCTGACCGACGAGCTGCTGCGCTGGCAGACCGAGCGGTTCCCGCAGATCGAGGTCCGCCGCACCCAGGCAACGGTGTTCGTCGAGCCGGTCACCGTGGTCGAGATCGCCATCGACGGTGTCCAGCGCTCGAGCCGCTACCCGGGCGGTCTGGCGCTGCGGTTCGCGCGGGTCAAGCGCTACCGCGACGACAAGCCGGCCGCGGAAGCGGACACGATCCAGACACTGCGGGCGATGCTGCCGAGCTGAGCCCCCGCCCGTCCGCGCCCGCCTCCGTCGGCATGCCCGGCGTAACCCGCCGGTATGCCGTGTGGGCGCGGCTTCAGCGCGGCGGCATCCGCAGGGCTCCGTCGAGGCGGATCACCTCGCCGTTGAGCATGCCGTTCTCGATGATGTGGCGCACGAGCGCGGCATACTCGCTCGGGTCGCCGAGCCGCGACGGGTGGGGCACCTGTGCCTCGAGGGCGGCCGTGGCCTCCGGCGGTAGCCCCGCGAGCATCGGCGTCGCGAAGGTGCCGGGCGCGATCGTCATGACCCGCACGCCCTTGTCGGCCAGGTCCCGCGCCGCCGCAAGGGTCAGGCCGACGATCCCCCCCTTGCTCGCGGCGTACGCGGCCTGGCCGATCTGACCGTCGAAGGCCGCGATGCTCGCCGTCATGACGATGACGCCGCGGTCGCCGTCGACGGGCTCGTTCTCGAGCATGGCGACAGCCGCCAGCCGCAGGACGTTGAAGGTGCCGACGAGGTTGATGTCGATGACGGTCTGGAAGGAATCGAGCGAGTGCGGACCGGAACGGCCGACCACCCGGCCGGGCGTCCCGACCCCCGCGCAGTTGACGACGATCCGCAGCTCACCCTGCTCCTGGGCGACGTCGATGGCGGCCTGCACCTGCGCCGGGTCCCGCACATCGGCGGGCATGAAACGCACGGCGTCTCCGAGCTCCTGGGCGAGGTCCGCGCCGGGGGAGGCGGCGAGGTCGACGATGACGACCTCGGCACCGTCGGCGACGAGCCGGCGGGTGGTTGCCCCGCCGAGCCCGGAGGCTCCGCCGGTGACGAGGGCGACGGCATTCTCGGTGAGCTGCACGGGATGGAGCCTTTCTGTGGCGTTCGATCAGGTGTGCTTCAGCAGCTGGCGCGCGATGACGAGCCGCTGGATCTGGTTGGTGCCCTCGAAGATCTGGGTCACCTTTGCCTCACGCATGTACCGCTCCAGCGGGAAGTCCTGGGTGTAGCCGGCGCCGCCGAGGACCTGCACGGCGTCGGTGGTCACCCTCATCGCCGCGTCCGTGCAGACGAGCTTGGCCACCGCTGCCTGCTTGGTGAACGGGCGCCCGGCGTCGCGCAGGCGCGCCGCGTGCAGGTAGGTCGCCCGCGAGCTCGTCACGGCGGCCTCCATGTCGGCGAGGAGGAAGGCGAGCCCCTGGAACTCGGCGATCGGCCGCCCGAACTGCTTGCGCTCCATCGCGTATGCCGTGGCGGCGTCGAGCGCTGCCTGGGCCAGCCCCGTTGCGGCAGCGGCGATCCCGAGGCGGCCGGAGTCGAGGGCCGACAGGGCGATGGCCATCCCCTGGCCCTCGCCGCCGATGCGCCGGTCTGCGTCGACCACCGCACCGTCGAACACCACCTGTCGCACCGTGTCGCAGTTGAGCCCCATCTTGCGCTCCGGCGGCGCGAACTCGATGCCTCCGCCGTCTGCGGGGACGACGAAGCACGAGAGACCCCGGCTGCCGTCGTCGGACGTGCGGGCGAAGGTCGTGTAGAAGCTGGCGTGGCCGGCATGGGAGATCCACGCCTTGGTCCCCTTGATGGCGTAGCCCGCCTCCTCACCGGCTGCGGTCCGCACGGCCCGAGTTGTCATCGAGCCGACATCCGAGCCGGATGTCGGCTCGGACAGGCAGTAGGCGCCGAGCTGCTCCCCGCCGAGCATCTCGGGGAGGAACCTCTCCTTCTGGGCCTCGGTGCCGAATGCGGTCACCGGGTAGCAGGTCATGGAGTGCACGCTGACCCCCACGGCGACGCTCATCCAGGCTGAGGCGATCTCCTCGACGACCTGGAGGTAGACCTCAAACGGCTGCCCGCCGCCGCCGTACTCCTCCGGGTGCGCGAGCGACAGCAGGCCGGCCCGGCCGAGGAGGCGAAAGGTTTCCCGGGGAAACTCGCTGGCCCGCTCCATCTCGTCGACCTTCGGGGCGAGCTCCTTGGCGCAGATCTCGCGGGTGAGGTCGATGAGATCCCGGGCGTCGTCGGAGGGCATCAGGCGCACGGCGGGCATGGGGGCACTCTACGTGTCGGTCCCACATGCTGGACCCGGGCGGTCGCCGGAGCCGTTCCATAGGCCGGCCCTCCGACCGCCCGTCAGGGCTGGTCGTATGGCGAGGCGGGCGGCGGCGACTGCGATGCTGGCGGCGACTGCGGCGCGGACGGCGACTGCGGTGCGGGCGGCGCTGGTGGTGGTGCATCCTGCGGGGGGCGTGGGGCGTCCTGCGGCGGAACCTGCCGACCGGGTACAGTCCGCTGGTCCGCGAGCTTGTCGACGCCCTTGGCCACTTGCACCTTGGCCTTGGCCACCCGGTCGGCGTACTTGCCCTGGGTGCGCTGGTCGATAGCGGCGCCGGCCTTGTCCAGGACGGGGCCGAGCTTGTCGCGGTTCTCGTCGGCCAGCTCGGCGGCCTTCTCCTTGGCCTGCTTGGCGGCCTTCGTCGCGGCCACGGCGAGCTGGTCGGCCTTGCGCTGAAGGTCCAGCTCCTCGGCCCTGCGCTTCAGCTTGTCCATGAAGGTCATGGTGATCTCCGTCCTGAGGTGGTGTTGCCCGGTCAACGCCTCGACAAGGTGGGCCGTTCCCGTGCACGGCGACCGGTCAGACGTCTCTCCAGCGGTCCCCGGCCGCCTGGTCTTGAAGCTCCCGCGACGTGAGGTCCTACCGTGGCAGCCATGGACTCAACCGCCCGGCTGAAGATCGGCGAGGTGTCGCGGCGCACGGGCCTGACGGCGCGGACCCTGCGGTACTACGAGCAGATCGGCCTCCTTGAACCATCCGGGCGCCTGGCGGGTGGGCACCGGGTCTACACGACCGAGGACCTCAGCCGGCTCTACCGGATCTGCCTGCTCCGGCAGCTCGGCACCCCGCTGGCCACCATGGCCGACGCCCTGGACCAGCCGAACGCCGAGCTGTGCGAGACGGTGGACCGGCACCTCGCAGTCCTCGACGACCGTCTCGCCGCGATCGGCCGGCTCCGCGAGCGGGTGCGCGCCGTCAGCCTCAGCCTCCACGGTGACTCGTCGTCCACTGACACCGAGCTGCTCGCCGTCCTCGAGGGGATGAGCGACATGGACCCCGGGATCAGCCAGCGGCTGACGCTCCTCGTCTACGACGACATCGAGGCCGCTCACGACCACCTCGTCACGGTGTTCGGCTTTGGCCCGGGGGAGCTCACCCGGGACGCGGGCGGACGGGTCGTCCATGGGGAGCTCCACGTCGGTGACGGCGTCGTCTGGCTGCACCCGGCTTCGAAGGACCACGGTCTGGCGTCCCCGGCCAGCCTCGGCGCGACCACCCACTGCATGGCTGTCATGGTCGACGATGTCGACGCCCACCACGCAAGGGCGGTCCGCGCCGGAGCCGACATCGTCGACGCTCCACGAGACATGGACTACGGCGTACGGGAGTACGACGCCCGCGACATCGAGGGTGGGCTGTGGTCGTTCATCACCACCCTCGACCAGTCGACCCAACCCGGCGGCGGGAGCAGACCATGAGTGAGCTGACGCCCTACTTGTGCGTCGCGGACGCGCGGATGGCCGTCGACTGGTACTGCCGCGTCCTCGGTGCCGCGGTCTCCTCCGAACCGATTCTCATGGAGGACAACAGGATCGGCCATGTCGAGCTGTCCATCGACGGGGCGGGTTTCATGATGGCCGACGAGTTCCCGGAGGCGGATGTCCAGGGCCCGGACCGTGGCCGCGGCAATGCCGTCACTCTCCACCTCACGGTCGCGGACGTTGACTCCCTCGCGGCCAGGATCTCCGACTCAGGGGTGAACCTCGACCGCGGTCCGGAGTCGACCGAGCACGGTCGGGTCGCGGTCTTCCGCGACCCCTTCGGCCACCGCTGGTTCCTCAACCAGCCCAGTTGACCGGAGGCCGCCAGCCACAGCTGCGGAGCACCATGCCGGGCCCCCCGGCATACGAGGCCACCACAGGTGGGCACCCACGCCGACAGCGGGGTCAGCTGAAGGCGCCGAGCCCGGTGAGGGCCTTTCCGATGACAAGGGTGTGGACCTCGGTCGTGCCCTCGTAGGTGAGCACCGACTCGAGGTTGGCGGCATGCCGGATGGGGCTGTACTCCAGGGAGATCCCGTTGGCACCGAGGATCGTCCGGCACTCCCGGGCGATGTCGAGGCTCTTGCGGACGTTGTTGAGCTTGCCCACGCTGACCTGCTCGGGGGTCACCGCACCGGAGTCCTTGAGCCTCCCGAGGTGGATCGCCAGGAGCATTCCGTTGCCGAGCTCGACGGCCATGTCGGCCAGCTTCTTCTGGGTGAGCTGGTAGCCGGCGAGCGGTTTGTCGAAGACCTCACGAGAGGTGGCGTAGTCGACCGCCACCGCGAGGCTGTCGCGGGCGGCTCCGAGCGCACCGAAGATGATCCCGAAGCGCGCCTCGTTGAGGCAGCCCAGCGGCCCAGCCAGCCCGGCGGCACCCGGCAGCACGGCATACCCCGGCAGCCGCACGTCCTCGAGCACCAGCTCGCTCGTGACGCTTGCTCGCAGGGACAGCTTCTGGTGGATCTCGTTGGTGGAGAACCCTTTTGTCGCGGTGGGGACCACGAACCCCCGGATCCGGTCGTCGGCCCTCGCCCACACCACAGCCACATCGGCGATGGAGCCGTTGGTGATCCACAGCTTGCTGCCGTTGAGCACCCAGTCGTCGCCGTCGCGACGGGCGATGGTGCGCATGCCGGCCGGGTTGGAGCCGGCGTCCGGCTCGGTGAGACCGAAGCAGCCGATGAGCTCGCCCGCCGCCATGCCGGGCAGCCACTCGTCCTTGTGCTGGTCGCTGCCGTAGGCGTGGATCGCGAACATCGCGAGCGATCCCTGGACGGAGACGAGCGAGCGCAGGCCGGAGTCGACCGCCTCCATCTCGAGGCAGGCCAAGCCGTAGGACACGGCGTTGGTGCCCGCACACCCGTAGCCCTCGAGGTGCATCCCGAGCAGCCCCAGCCGGCCGAGCTCGCGCGCGACCTCCCGGGCGGGCAGCCTCGCCTCGTCGAACCACGTCGCCACGTGGGGCCGCAGCTCCTTGTCGCCGAAGGCCCGGACCGTGTCCCGGATCGCGCGCTCCTCCTCGGTCAGCAGGCTGTCGATGGCGAAGAGCTCGAAGGTGTCCATCAGCTGCTCCTGCGTTCCAGCGGAGCGATGACCGGTCGTTTCGCCTCGACGCGGTCGCCGGATGACTCCCCGCGCAGCCGCCGCTGGACCCATGGCCCGAGGTACTCCCGAGCCCACCTGGCGTTGGCCGTCGCGGCCTCGCGGCGAGCCGCCGGCGCGGCGGCTACGAGCGGCGTGCGCCAGTCGGACAGGTCGCTCTCGTGGCCGAGGGCGTACATTGCCGCGAGCGCCACCCGGCGGTGACCCTCGGTCGTGAGGTGGATCCGGTCGTCGGCCCACAGCCTCCAGTCGCGCAGGGCGGTCAGCCCCCACTGGTCGAGGACCATGCACCCGTGGCGCTGGGCGATGCTCCAGATGAAGCACCCGTATGCCGCGACGCGCCCTCGCGTCGCCCTGACCACCGGAGCGTCGGCCGGGTCCACCGGGGTCGCGAGGAGCACGTCCGCCCCGGTTGCGCGGACCCGGACCACGGCCGCTTCGAGCTTCGCTGCGAGGGCGTCGACGTCGGCTCGCGGGCGGAGGATGTCGTTGCCGCCGCCGACGATGCTGACCAGGTCGGGCTCGAGCGCGAGCCCGGCGTCCAGCTGGGGCCCGACGACATCCGCGAGCAACCGGCCGCGGACTGCGAGGTTCGCGTAGCCCAGCTCGTGACCCGCCTCGGCGGCCTTCTCGGCGAGGTGTCCGGCGAGCCGGTCCGCCCAGCCGACAAAGCGACCCGGCAGATCGGGGTCGGGGTCGGACATCCCCTCGGTGAAGGAGTCGCCGAGGGCGACATAGCGGGTCCACATCCGGGGTTCTGGTCTCAGGGTCATGCGGTGCTCCTTGGGGGCAGGGTCCAGTCGACGGGGGTGGCTCCCTGCTGCACGAGCAGGGCGTTGGAGCGGCTGAACGGGCGGGATCCGAAGAAGCCGGACCGCGCCGACAGGGGAGAGGGGTGGGCGCTGTCGATGTGCGGGACGCGGCCGAGCATGGGGGCAAGATCCTGGGCCTGGCGGCCCCAGAGGATGGCCACCAGTGGGCCGCCGCGCTCGACGAGAGCCGAGATGGCTTGTCCGGTCACCGTCTCCCAGCCCTTGCCCTGGTGGCTGGCCGACGCTCCGGGACGGACGGTGAGCACCCTGTTGAGGAGCATGACGCCGCGCTCGCTCCACGGGCTGAGGTCACCGTTCGCCGGCGTCGGCACCCCGAGGTCGGTCTGGAGCTCGGTGTAGATGTTCTGGAGGCTCCGCGGCACGGGGCGCACGTCCGGGGCGACGGAGAAGCTCAGCCCGACCGGATGCCCGGGCGTGGGATAGGGATCCTGCCCCACGATGAGCACCCGCACGCCGTCGAACGGCTGGGTGAACGCCCGCAGGACATGCGGGCCGGCGGGGAGGTAGCCGCGACCCGCCGCCACCTCCTCGCGGAGGAAGGCACCCAACGCGGTGATCCGGGCCGATACGGGAGCCAACGCCGGGACCCAGGACGGGTGGACGAGCTGCTCCAGCGGCCGCGCGGTCATGACCGCAACCTACCGGCCCGTCATCGGCGGTCGACGCACCGGAGAGCGCGGCTCGATCCGGAGGCCTGCGACCCCACCGGTGACGGTCCGCCAAGTGGCGGACCGTCTCCCCCCACGGGATGACGCGAGTGCTCGAGACTCCAACATGCGGCCCCACCGCTTGCCCGAACACCGTGTGACGACTCTAGCAAAGGTAAAGAGATAGTCAACGAAATCCCAGAAAAGGTAAAGAAAGCCGGCAAGGCACCTCGCCCCGCCACCGCCCGGCGGCCGGCCGGCCGGGCTGCGGACCGCTCGACGGACACCGGGGGCGCTCCGCTAGCGTCGCTGCCCATGCCGTCGAACCTGCCGCGCTGGCCCGTCGTCGTCTTCGACCTGGACGGGACCCTGGTCGACACGATAGGCCTCATCGTCGCGTCGTACCAGCACACCTTCACCTCCGTGCTCGGAGTGCACGAGGACGAGGCGCGCATCAAGGCGTGGATCGGCCAGCCGCTCATCCGCGCGTTCCGGGAGGTGTCCCCCGAGCGTGCAGACGAGCTGCATGCCACCTACCTGGCGTGGAACCACGCCAACACCGAGCGGCTGATCCGCCGGTATCCGGACGTCGACACGGTGCTCGCCAGGCTCCTCGCCGGCGGAGTCAGGGTGGGAGTTGCGACGTCCAAGCTCAGGGAGCCGGCCCTGACCGCGCTGCGGCTCGCCCGGCTCGACCACCAGGTCGGAGTGCTCGTGACGATCGAGGACACCGACCGGCACAAGCCCGACCCGCAGCCGCTGCTGTGCGCCGTGAAGCGCCTCGGCGCAGCGCCCGAGGACGCGGTCTACGTCGGTGATGCCGTCGTCGACATCCAGGCCGCGCGCAACGCCGGGATGGCCGCTATCGGCGTGACGTGGGGCGCCGGCACCCGGGACGCCGTGCGCGACGCGCAGCCGGACGTCGTGGTGGACACTGTGGGGCAGCTGCTCGAGGCGCTGCTGCCCCGCGCAGCGGCCTCGGGCGAGACATCGGCCGAGTCGCTCGACGGGTCCTAGACTCCCGCCCGTGCACCGCTTCGACCCGCAGACCAGCCCGGCCGTCGTCGACTCCGTCCTCGCCTACGCGGCCGGCCGGCTCAGGCTCGACCCCGTCCCCCTCGACGGAGCGCTCACCCGGGAGGAGCTCGTCGAAGCCGCGGGCGAGACGATCACGGCCGGGGGCCTCGGCGCGAGCCGGGCCCTCGAGGTCTTCGCCGACGTACTCGCTCCGTCGTGCCTCTCGACGGACCACCCGCGCTACCTGTCCTTCATCCCCTGCGCCCCCACGAAGGAGGCTGCAGCCTTCGACGTCGTCGTCGGTGCGTCGTCGATCTACGGCGGCTCGTGGCTGGAGGGGTCCGGCGCGGTCCACGCCGAGAACGAGACACTCCGCTGGATAGCCGACCTGGCCGGCCTGCCCCCCGAGGCGGGTGGCGTGTTCGTCAACGGCGGCACGGTCGGCAACCTGTCCGCCCTGGTGGCTGCCCGGCATACGGCGCGTCTGCAGCGAGCCGAGGAAGGCTCGGACGTGCGCCCCTGGCGGGTGGCGACGACCTACGGCGCGCACTCCTCCATCCGGGCCGCCTGCGACGTCATGGACGCGGAGCTGGTCACCGTCGAGGCCGACGACTGCTGGCGACTGACCGGTGCAAACCTCCGGGAGACGTTGCAGGAGAACGGTCCCGAGACGTTCTTCGCCGTCGTGGCCACCTCGGGAACGACGAACTTCGGGATCATCGACGACCTCGCGTCCGTGGCCCAGGTATGCCGTGAGCTCGGGATCTGGTTCCACGTCGACGGGGCATACGGTGGGGCAGCGCTGGCCGCGCCGTCGGTGCGGGACAAGTTCGCCGGCGTGGAGCAGGCCGACTCGTTCATCGTCGACCCGCACAAGTGGCTCTTCGCGCCGTTCGACTGCTGTGCGCTGATCTACCGCAACCCGGCACTCGCCCGGGCAGCCCACACCCAGCACGCGTCCTACCTCGACATCCTCACCGACGCGCCCGACTGGAACCCCACCGACTACTCCGTGGGGCTGACTCGCCGGGCTCGCGGGCTGCCCCTGTGGTTCTCGCTTGCGGTCCACGGGACTCAGGCGTACACGGATGCCATCGAGCGAACCCTTGCCGTGGCCGGGTTCGCCGAGGCCGAGATCGAGCGGCGACCCTACGTCGAGGCGCTGCGCGAACGCGACCTGTCCGTCATCGTCTTCCGCCGGATCGGGTGGGAGCCGAGCGACTACCGGGCCTGGTCCGACCGGTTGCTCGCCGAGGAGTTCGCCTTCGTCGTGCCGACGTCTCACGACGGGGAGACGGTGACCCGGTTCGCCGTCGTCAACCCGCTGACGTCGGAGGACGACATCACCGCGATCCTCGACACGATGGCCTGACCGCCTCCTCGCTCTCCCTGCTCTCCTCGCTGGTCCTTGCGTCCGAGGCTGCGGTGGTCCCCGTCACCACCAGTTCGGACGCAACGGGGTGGGACGCGACTCTGGGGCCACTCTGGAGTGCTGGGACGGGGGGAGCGACGTGGCGAGGCCGTCCGGCATACCGGCTTGAGGGGCAGCAACGGTGAATGACACACTTGTGATTTGCCCATATAGTAGCGGCGGAAGCCAGGGACGGTCTGTCAGCCGAGGAAACGCAGGGTCGAGATGAGTGCGGACGAGCAGGACTCCACCGAGGGGTCGACGGAGGCGGGGGTCAGCATCCGCGACCGGGAGATCCTGGCGTTCGAGCGCCAGTGGTGGAAGTATGCCGGCGCCAAGGAACAGGCGATCAAGGAGCTCTTCGACATGAGCGCCACCCGCTACTACCAGGTGGTGAACGCCCTCATCGACACCCCAGAAGCCCTCGACGCGGACCCGATGCTCGTCAAGCGCCTGCGCCGGCTGCGTGCCTCGCGGCAGCGCGCACGCAGCGCCCGTCGGCTCGGCATCAACGTCTGACCAGCCGTGACCGCCGCGCCGTGAACGAGCTGAGCCCCGGCCCCACGAACTCGATCACCGACGTCGCGGGCATCCGCGTCGGTCACGCCACCCGCCGCGAGCCCGGCTGGCTCACGGGGACGACGGTCGTCCTGGCGCCCGACCGCGGCGCAGTGTGCGGCGTCGACGTCCGCGGCGGTGGCCCGGGCACCCGAGAGACCGACCTGCTCGACCCGCGCAACCTCGTCGACCGGGTCAACGCGGTGATGCTCGGCGGGGGCAGCGCCTTCGGCCTGGCGGCGGCAGACGGCATCGTCCGGTCGCTGTTCGCCGCCGGCGTCGGCTGGCCGATGGGCCCGCCGGGGCAGGTCGTGCCGATAGTCCCCGGGGCGATCCTCTTCGACCTCGGACGCGGCGGCGAGTTCGCCAACCACCCGGGGGCCGGGGAGGGCGCGGCAGCGTTCGAGGCGGCCACCACCGACCCCCCGGCCCAGGGGTGCGTCGGTGCGGCGACGGGTTCCTCCTCCGGCGGCTTCAAGGGAGGCATCGGGTCGGCGAGCGTCGTCCTGCCGTCCGGCGCGACGGTGGCCGCGCTCGTCGCGGTCAACTCGGTCGGTTCGCCCGTCGACCCCGGGACCGGGGAGCTGTATGCCGTGCGGCACGGTCTCGGCTCCGAGTTCGCCTCGGTGGGGTTGCCCAGTGACGGCGACGTCACAGCGGCCCGGGCGCATGCCGCGCGGCACGGCAGGGAGGACTTTCGCCCCGCCATGGCGACCACGATCGGCATTCTCGCCACCGACGTCACCCTGACGAAGGCGCAGTGTCAGAAGGTCGCGGGGATGGGACATGACGGCATGGCCCGGGCGATCAACCCGGTGCACACCCTCTTCGACGGTGACACGTTGTTCGCCATGGCCACGGGGGAGCGTCCGGCCCCCGACCTGCCGGGGCTCTACGCCCTCATGGAGGCGGCCGGCAGCTGCGTGACGCGGGCGATCGGGCACGGGATGCTCGCGGCCGAGTCGGTCGACTGCACCGCTGATGGGGGCGTGGCCCTGCGTTCGTGGCGCGACGCCTTCCCGTCAGCGACCCGCTCCTGACCTCGCAGCGTCCGAAGGAGCGGCGGTCGGGTGGACCGTTCGTTCGGACGCAGCGGTGACCAGCACGGCGTGCGTCCGAAGGAGCGGCGGCGGGGTGGACCGTTCGGTGGGACGCACGCCGGAGGGCCTCGGGCGTCAGGCGAGGGTCGGAGCGGTCCAGCTGGGGTCGCGGCCGACCCAGCCGACGAGGCGGTCGTATGCCGGGGCGTCCGGCGGCACGTCCACGACCGGGCCGAACGGGATGTGTCCTCCGCGTGGCTAGGCCGGGAGGAACTGCGTGGTCGGGCCGAGGCTGGCACCGGCGAGCGACTCGTCGAGGGAGTCGCGCCGACCCGTGGCCATGGCCAGGTCCCACCCGTGGACCGTCATCTCGCTGACGTAGGCGAAGATCACCTGCCGCCCCGGGAAGACGCCTGCCGGGTGGGCAAAGGTCCGATCGAGCACGTCGTCCTCGGACAGCGCCGCGTCCAGCTCCTCGCGGGCGGTGGTCCAGGCCTGTTTCCACGCGTCGTCCGGGACGTCGGTCACCAGGGACGTGACGTCGAACGGCTGGCCGCCCCTGGAGATGTGGGCGACCCGGCGCTCCACGGCGACGAGGTGGCCGAGCAGCTGACGGACGGTGTACTCGGTGCACGGCGTCGGGCGGTCGAGGTCGGCCGCGGTGACCGCGGAGACCAGCCGACCGGACTGGTCGAGGGCACGCGCGAAGAACGGCCGGGGGTCCGGAGCGCCCGCCGACGCCTCCGGTCCCGCGGTGTCGGGAGGGCCGGGCGTGTTGGTCGAAGGGGTTGCGGCGGTCTGCGGGGGGCTGCTCTGGCTGCTCATTGGTGTCTCCTGGGTGGTGTCGAAGTCGTGACACCACGTTGACCGCCATTTTACCTGACACGTCCTGTCTAGTTTGTTTGGCAAGGTGGGGGACATGCGCGCTGACCGGCTCCTTCAGATTCTCTTCCTGCTGCGTCGGCATGGACGGCTCCCCGCCCGACGGCTGGCCGAGCTGCTCGAGGTCTCGGAACGGACCATCCTGCGGGACATGGAAGCCCTCTCCGCCGCCGGCGTGCCCGTCTACGGCGAACGCGGCCGCGGCGGCGGGTGCGTCCTCATGGAGGGCTACTCGACCGACGTCAGCGGGCTCAGTGCGGGCGAGGCGCAGGCGCTCTTTGCGTGGACCTCCCGTGCCGTCGTGTCCGACCTGGGGCTCGGCTCTGAGCTGGGCACGGCGCTGATCAAGCTCGCGGCAACGGTCCCTCAACCGGCACTCGAGCAGGCAGACGCCCTCGCTGCTGTCATGGTCGTCGATCGGCGCCGGTGGTTCGCGGCGGCCGAGGAGGTGCCCCTGCTCCCCGTCCTGCGTGACGCGGCCGTGACCAGGCGTCGAGTGAGGCTGCGCTACCAGTCGGCCTCCGCCGAGCGCCCAGCAGAGCGCACCGTCGACCCGTACGGGTTGGTGGAGAACGCCGGACGGTGGTATCTCCTGGCCGCCCATCGAGGGCGGGTGCGCAGCTACCGTGTGTCGCGAATCGCGGGCGCCGCAACGCTTTCCGAGCCTGCCCGCGTCCCCCACGACCTCGACCTGTCGAGAGAGTGGGCGCGGGTGCGCGCGGCGTTTTTCGAGGAGGTCGCTTCCCCGGTCGAGGTCACGGTGGCCGTCCGCCCGGCAGAGCTCGACCGGTTCCGGAGGGTGGCCACGATGCAGTCGGCGCACGGTGATGGACCCCGGACGGTCGGTGAGGACGACGGATGGCCCGTCATCCGGCTCGTTGCGAGGGCCCGCGAGGCGGCACTGGGCGTCTTGCTCGGCTTCGGTGGTCATGTTCGCCTCCTCGCGCCGGCCGACCTGCGCCGGGACATGCTCGCCACCGCTCGGGCGGCGCTGGCGATGCACGCATGAGCGACGCACGCAGAACCGACGCAGGCAGGCTCGACGCACGCAGGCTCGACGCAGGCATGATCGACGCAGGCATGATCGACGCAGGCATGATCTACGCAGGCATGATCTACGCACGCAGGACCGACGCACCCGTGTCCGTATGCCGACTGGAAGCCGCAGGTGCCGCCCCCACTGTTAGCGTCCACGTGGCGAGACCAACATCTCGATGAACGGACTCCCCCGAATGTCGCCGCACGACACGTACTCCCACGGTCACCACGAGTCCGTCCTGCGCTCTCACCAGTGGCGGACCGCGGAGAACTCGGCCGGCTACCTCCTGGCGCACCTGCACCCGGGGATGTCGCTCCTCGACGTCGGCTGCGGCCCCGGCACCCTCACCCTCGACCTCGCTGAGCGGGTGGCGCCGGGCCAGACCGTCGGCATTGACAACGTCGCCGAGCCGCTGACGGTCGCGCGGGTCAACGCGAGCGACCGCGGCGACACGACCACCGAGTTCGTCGTCGGTGACGTCTACGCCCTTGACGTTCCCGACGGCTCCGTCGACGTCGTCCACGCCCACCAGGTCCTCCAGCACCTCACCGACCCCGTCCGGGCGCTCCGCGAGATGCGCCGGGTGTGCCGACCGGGCGGGATCGTCGCCGCCCGGGACGCCGACTACGCGGCCATGACGTGGCATCCAGCCAGCCGACAGCTCGATGGGTGGGTCGCGCTCTATCGCCAGGTCGCCCGGGGCAACGACGCCGAACCGGACGCGGCGCGCCATCTGCTCGGGTGGGCCCACGCCGCGGGCTTCGACGACGTCACCTGCTCGGCCGACGCCTGGTGCTACGCCACGCCGGAGGAACGGTCGTGGTGGGGTGGCCTCTGGGCCGACCGGGTGACGAAGTCGGCTCTCGCCGAGCAGATCCTCGAGCGAGGACTCGCGACGCCGGCCGGCCTCGACGACCTTGCTGCCGGTTGGCGCGACTGGGCAGCCGAGCGCGATGCGTGGTTCGTCGTCCTCAACGGGGAGATCCTCTGCACGGCCTGACGCGCAGACCCCGCTCGACGGCGCCCGCCGCCACAGCGCTCCCGCGGAGTTATCACAGGCACCATCCCCCCCGGCATTCCCGCACGACTGACTTTGAGACTCGCCAGCGTTCGCGACGATGAGTTTGGCACAATCTTTCTGCACGAGGGATCTGAGAAGGCGTCACGCCTGCACCAGTGAGCGGACGTACCTTGCTTGTAGAGTCAGTGACGCCATACGTTCAACTCATGCGCTCTCGCACCGAGGCGATGTGGTGGGGCACGGAGATCGAGGCACCCGACCCGGGCGCCCTTGCTGAGTTCTATTCCCAGTTGCTTGACTGGCCGATCGGCCATCAAGAGCCAAGCACGCTCCTTGCGCTGCTTCGAGCTATCCCGTCTGGAGGGCATCCGTCAGGTAGCGGGTCAGGATCGGCTCGTGCTCTGTGGTGAGCCTGCGGCTGACCTTGCACATTGAGGACGACTCCACTCCGGCCCCGTCGACCGTGATTTCGAGGACGGACTATCCGCGCCAGAACTTGACGACGTCGGCGGTCAGCTCGCGGTCATCAACGCGCATGGTGTCGTCCCACGCTCGATTAGCTCGTGTACGGCGAGGGACGTGATCGACGGGTCTACGGGCCGCCGGCTTCCCCGTTCGGATTCGCGGCGGGCTGTTTGCGCGTGGGCGCGCATCTCGACGAGCTCCTGTGAGGTGGCTTGGCGAGCACCGCCGGGAACGCCCGGTCCAATACCGCGCCTTCACGGAAGATTGGGCCGCGCCGCCGTGGGCTGCGGTCTTGCATGTATCCGTCCTAGAACCGATCACCTTGACCAGGAGTCGCGGCAGCTGCATTCCGACAAGTCTCCACGACGAGCAGCCGACCGACTCTCCACGACGAACAGCCGACCGACCGAGCCTCACCGCAGCCCAGCCTTCGGTTCGACCGGCGTGGCCGCGGCCCTGCGCGGCGCGGCATGGTCCGCCTTCCGCCCTCTGGGGCAGAAGCGGACGTTTGAGCGTGGGCCTGTTGCTGCATGACTATGCAACATCGACGGGGAACGGACCCCCGAGGTGTGGACATCGACGGCCCGGTCCGAGCTCTTGTGGACCTCGTGCGCGGCAGCTGACGTCACTCTGGTCGGTCGCAACCCGTGCCAAGGACGAGTGGGCCGCGGCTGTTAGGGCCGCGCTGGCGAGTAGACGTTAATCAGGTTCCCGTCCGGGTCCCGGAACAGCATCGAGCGGTTGCCCCACTGTTGATCGGTCGGCTGCAGAACCCAGTCGATGACGACCGACTCCAGCCGCGACCTTTCGGTGTCTACGTCTTCGACCTGGAACTCCAGGACGGCCGTGCGGTTCGCCGCGGCCGTCAGGGCGCCGGCGTCGGCTGCCTGGACCGACCGCTGACTGCAGATCGCGAGGGTAGCCGCTGGCGTCTGCAGTTCCATGTAGTCGGCGAACCCGACAGGGCTGATTCCGGTCACCGTCTCGTAGAACGCCGCGAGGGCGGCCACATCGTCGGTGACGATTCGGACCGAAGACAGTTTCATGGTTGGGACCTCTCACGTCAGCTGGTGAGCCGCGCCGAGGAACGGCCGGCCGTTACGATGCGACGGCGTAGCGAAGAACGCTACGGCACCGTACTGCTAGCGGGACGCCGGGGGTCAAGGACGTGCCCGACACCGTTGACACCGCGCCCGCCGACCGGCCGGTCCGACGGGCCAAGGACGCTGTGCTCGGCCAGACGTACGCCTTGCTGTCCGAGGTGGGCATCGGTGGCGTCAGCGTCGACGAGGTGTCGCGGCGCTCAGGGGTCGCCAAGACCACGATCTACCGGCACTGGCCGTCCCGAGGCGCTGCTGCTCGAGAGCCGCTTCCGGCTGGGCCCGAAGCCGCCGGCCCCGGACACCGGCAGCCCGATCGGGGACCTCCAGGCGCTGGCCAGCCACCTGGCCGCCGAGTTCCAGTCCGCCCGCTGGGCGGCGTGGTTCTCCCGCCAAGCCTTTGACCAGCAGTTCGTCGGGGCCGTGGTCAACGCCGCCGTCACGCGGCACGTCACCACCTAGCTGACGGCGCCCCCACGGCACCGGCGGGGGACAACCGGCTTGCCGGATCGAGGCGAGCATGGTGTCGAACGGCTACTGGTGGTCTCGCGCAGGCCTGGTGATCTGGCCGTCCCAGCCGGCCAGGAGCGGCAGGACGTCGACGGTGGGCGAAGCCGGCTGGGCGATGTAGACGACGAGGTGCTGGTCGGATCGTGGGGGCGCCGACGATCTCGATGTCGAAGCAGAGCAGTCCGGCGGTGGGGTGCTGGATGCGCTTGGCGACGGAGGCGTAGTCGTGGAGGGTGTGGTCGTTCCACGATCGGGCGACGTCCGGGTCAGTGGCGCGGAGCTCGTCGAACGGGGCGGGTGTCGGGTGCACCGTCGGCTCCGCCCCGTCAAACGGTGGTCGTCCCCCGCAGGCCGTCCGAATGCGTCGGCGGGGTCGTAGACCGACCCGCCCAGGCTCAGGCTGATCTACCGGGCGGCGAGCTCGTCGGCGATCACGCGGGCGTTTGGTAGGGATCGAGCGAGCCGGTCCAGCTTAGTCACCACGAGGGTGTCGCCTGCCCGGCACGCGGCAAGCGCCTCCCGCAGGCCGGGTCGCTCGCGGTTGGTGCCGGTCAGGCCGTGATCGACGTAGATCCGCTCGGCCTCGACGCCCAGGCTCAGCAGGGGCGTCGCGCTGGGCGGTCAGGTCTTGTTGCTCGGTTGAGCATCGGCCGTATCCGACAAGCAGTGCGCTTATGGCGCCCCTCCTTTTAGGGGGCCGGCTCGAGAGGACTCCCTCGACGACCGGCAAGGCGTGACTGCCGCTCCCGCTACGGTTCGCCCACCGGGCCTGGGTGGGGCAGCTGAGCGAGCTCCTCGGCATCCGAGTCGATGTCGTGGCCACAACACTTCTGCGCGATGAGGTCTCGGCCACCGCCCTGGGAGACGCGGTGGCCGTGTGAGCCGCTCGGACGCGGAGCGCTTGGAGGATATCCGCGCTGCAATCTTGCTTGCATCGCCTACCGCGACCATCTCCATTCTGCAGAGCTGGGCTCCATGGCGTACGACGTCGTACTCCGCAACCTTGCCGTTGTCGGAGTGGCGGTGAAGGCCCTCCCCGACGACTTCAAGCAAGAGCACGCGGACACGCCCTGGACGTCGATCGCTGGTCTACGCAACGTAGTTGTCCATGAGAACTTTCGTGTCAACCCGGACATGATCCGGGATATCGTCGACAATCAGTTGGCACCGCTACTGGACGACATCGCCTGATCCGCACACAAGGACCTCGTCCCGGAGGCCGATCGGCTAACGGTCATTGGTGAGTGTGCCTTGGGTCGAAGTGGGTCTGCTCGTAGTGCTGGCGGAGGAGGTCGGCGCCGTAGTCGTTGCCGTTCGGCGTGCCTACGACAGTGTGGATGTGGCGACGGGTCGGGAAGCGGTTGAGGAATGCGACCCCGGGCAGGTGGTCGAACTCGATGAGCACCACGGGACTGTGGATGCGGTAGTAGAAGGCCGCGCCCGGGCCGGTTTGGCCGCTCCACGCGAAGTAGGTGCGGTCCAGGTGTTGGTCTATCTCGCCCATCGTGACAGCTGCGTGCTCGGGGCGCGTGCGTCCGACGTAGACCTCGACGAGTCGGCGGAGCCTGGCCTGCTGGTCGGCGGTCAGGTCGCTGGACGCGATGCCGTCGTAGCGCAGCTCGAAGTTGTCACGGAACGATCCGGTGAAGACCTCCGGCGGCGGGTCCCCGCCCAGCACCGCGACTGCGCGTTGTGCGGGTGTCAGCGACTGCAGGAGCTCGTAGCCCTGCCGCTCCTCCTCTTGGAGCACGAAGGTGCCGGCGTACGCTCCGGCGTCAGCGGCGACCGGCTCCGAGCCGAAGAACATCGGCGTGGTGACCATCTGGTCGCCGAGCACGAAGGTGTTGACGATGAGGTGGTGGCCGTCGACCTGCCAACCCCATGGCCGGTCCGCCGACGGTTCCCCGAAGACCGAGATCCAGTACAGCCACTCGCCGTAATCACTCCAGTGACCGGTCAGCTCGGCCAGGGTGTGGTTGAGCCGCATGATGTCCCGGGCAGCGGCGAATCCGGTGGCACTGAGCGTCGCGCGTAGTACGCCCAAGGCTCGGTCGCGCTGGTCGTCGGTCAGGTCCTCGAGCAGCGCGCCGTGCCGCATCAGGTTGGGTGCGAAGTTGGACCAGCGCCGCCAGTTCCTGCTGCCGAGCGGCTGGAGCACCTCCGTGCGTTCGACCGGGTCGAGCGAGGCGAGCAAGTCGGCCGCCGACTCGATCAAGCGGTGGGTGGACGCCCCGGTCCGCTGCAGGCGGAACAACGCCTCCTCGGCGGCTCCTCCACTCGTGATGCCGGTCAGGGGATGCTGCGCCGTTCCTTCCCACGCGGCGATCATGTCGGCGACCGGCCCGGCGGGTGGGGTACTTCGGGTGCGTCCGTCCAGCCCGGGAGCGCTGGGCCTGGCCGCTGTCACGCTGTCGGGGTCTGAACTGCCGGGCAGCTCGAGCGGGCTGTTGGTCATGGTCTCCTCGCTGGTGCGGTGCGGTGCGGTGCGGTGCGGTGCTGTGCGATGTGGTTCGAAGACGTTCGAGGAGCCGCTTCCCGCTCCCACCCGAACGAACGTTGGGTCCCCACGGGCCACCAATAATCTCCTCACATCGTCTTGGCTCAGACAATCCTAGGCCGTACGATACACATATGTCCTCACTTCCTGTTCCGAGTCCTTGGTCGCAACCTCTGCCGGAGGCAGCACCGCCGTCGGACCTGGCCGTGCACCAGCTGCCGACCGGCACCTACGAGACCCGGGCCGCGTTCGCGGTCCAGGGCGGGTCGCTCCGTGACAAACGGCACTTTGCTGCGACGGCGGTCCTGGTGCAGCACCCGAGGGGCGATCTTCTGATTGATGCGGGCTTCGGGCGGGGTGTTGCGGCGCATGTGGCGTCCCTGCCTCGCCTGGCGCGTGCATCGTTCGAGGCGGGGAGGACTGCGAGCGAGCAACTCGACGACGCCGGCTATGACCACAGCCGGCTCCTCGGCGTGCTGGTGACGCATTCGCACTGGGACCACGTCAGCGGCCTCGACGGGCTGCAGGTGCCCATCTGGATCATTTCCGGCCGATCGCACCGCCTACGACGGGATCCCGATCGTGTCTCCACAATCGGTGACTCGCGCAGCTCGCCGACCCGGGCAGCCGGCATGACGGCGTCCCTCGCAGCCGTGAGTGCCGTCCATGACCCATTGCCCGTCCGACCGGAGGCCCGAAGATGAGCCTGACCGTCTCCCCTGACCAGCAAGGCAAACCGCCGCCGGCCGAGCCGAGCACGACGGAGCTGAGTCCCTCCGTGGACTCGGAGATCACCTGGCTGCTTCACCGCGCCGCGCAACGGATGCGCAGCGCCACCGGCGACCAGGCGGAGCAGCACGGGATCCAGCTTCGGGATCACATCGTCCTGAGCGCGCTGCACAAGACGCCAAACCTCACCCAGATCGAGCTGGGAAAGGCTCTCAGCCTGGACAAGACCACGCTGATGAGCCAGCTGGACCGGCTTGAACGCCGGGGGCTCGTGGTACGCCGCCAGGACCCGCGCGACCGCCGGGCACGCATACCCGAGATCACCGAGGCAGGAGACGCCGCGCGGGCGGCAGCCGCCGCTGGCTCAGCTGACGTCGAGGCAGCGGCGCTCAGCGGTTTCAGCAACGACGAGGTGCAGATGTTCCGGCGAATCCTTTTCGCGATTATCCAAGATTCCGAGGACCGGGGGTCCTGCCTGTGATGCGCCGGTCTCTGGCCCAGTGGGCGGCAGACTTCCGAGCCCTCCCGTCCGGCGCAGCTCCTCCGACGCCGGCGATGACTGACCGGGCCGCGCTCGGACGCGCAACCTACGCCCGGAACTTCGACGTAACCGAGGCCGAAGCGAAAGCCCTCATGAAAGGACGCGCCGGCGCGGACTTCACCCATGAGGCGTTCCAAGCGGCCGGCGGCCCCGGGTGGCAGAGCACGACACTCACCGACCGTGACCGCGCCATCGCCGTCATCGCCGCACTAGTGAGCCAAAACGTCACCGATGTGTGAACCGCAGCGGTAACTGGCACCGATCTCGCGGCGTAATTTGGCCAGTCGACTAGGGCCGTCGCCGCAAGGGGAAGGTTTACCGGCACTCGTCAGCCGCGGCGGGAAGTCGCGCCAGGTGTGATGTTTCTTAGGAGGAAGCTCGACCCGTGTGAGTCGAAGGAGCCGTCGCGTCCGCCTCGTCGCCGCAGGCAGCGAGCAGCCGCTGCGCCAGCGTTAGAACACGGTCGCGTAGCTCATCGGGGCCCTCGATGACGAGGTCCGCGTCGAGTCTGGCGAGCACGCCAGGTACCCAGTCAAGCTGCTCGGCACGGATCTCGACCCGCGTCCAACCCTCCTCGTCGGTCAGCGGCGTGATGGTAGCGAGGCCGAGGGGCAGTCGGGACTGGATTGCGTCTGCGTCAGCGTGGACTATCACCGACACCAGGTGGCGCCACGGGGTCCGGGCGAGCGCGCCGAGCACCTCGTCCTGCGGTCGGAAGTTCGTGGGCACCATGAAAGTGTCCGACCCTAGCTTGGCTGTGGTGACCCGGTCCAGGCGGAACGTTCGAACTTCCAGCCTCACGGTGTCCTGGCCGGTGAGGTACCAATGGCCGGCGTGGGCGACGACACCGTACGGCTGGACCGTCCGTTCGGCGGTGCGTCCGTTTCGGCCCGCGTGCATGATCTCGAGCGTGCGCCGGTCGCGTGCTGCTTCGGCAACGAGGAGCAGCACGTCGATTTCGGCTGCAGATCCAGGGTGGGACCGGCCGGGGAAGTGAGCGGTGTCGAGCAACGCGCCCAGCCGCACGGCCAACGGCTTCGGCAGCACCCGCCGAATCTTGGCGGTCGCGCTCTCGGCGGCGGCCCTCGATGCGCCGGCACCAGACTGAGGGCCGCTCACGAGACCAACCAACACTGCGACCGCCTCGTCATCGGTGAGCATCAGCGGTGGCAGCCGGTAGCCCGGGCCCAGCCGGTAGCCCCCGTACCGGCCGCGCACCGACTCCACTGGGACGTCGAGCTCGAGCAGGTGCGCGACGTAGCGGCGCACCGTCCGCTCGTCGACGCCGAGCCGGTC
>JAABUP010003719.1_pt1 | contig 26504 bp, 38 predicted proteins | sample 5559201 | NCBI WGS metagenome assembly JAABUP01 (sample SAMN10711887, study PRJNA513373) | rock metagenome | isolation source: Antarctica rocks | place: Antarctica | reverse complement strand
CGCAAAGGGCTTACATCGGATCAGGATCAAAGCCCTCGGGTAAGTCTGGCTGTTCTGTCATGATGGAGTAGTCTAAGCAGAGTAGTTGCAATTGTGTAGTGGCTTGTAGGGTGGCCGGGTGGTGGGGCCGGATGTGCCGCATTGTATTGCAGTGGCGCGACGCTATGTTCAGGAAGCGTAAGTGACCCTCAGAGTCACCATCTGATCTTTTCTCCATTGCCTGCATTGCATGCCCTGGATTGCCATGAACTACAAGCCTGTGATGCACATGTTCATATAATCTATGACACGAGTTTTTTGGGTGTGCAACACATGGCAAAACGCGTAGTCATTGCATATGCTGCTGGACACTTAAACGACATACTGTGGTTGGAAGTGGATCTGTCAAAGTGGCCAGCCCCTGATTTCAGTGTGATGGATATGTGTTTTGGAATTGCTGACGACAGACCGCCCTAAGTCTAACAAAGCCTAGAACCAAATGACATGATGGCAACATGAAAGAATGCGCTCAGTGAGGGTGAGCCATGCAGCAAACAACAAGTAGGCACTACGCCTTACCAGACGGTAGGCTGTTCTGAAAGAGCCCAGCGAGATGATCCACATGAGGTCTGGATGCTTCAGTTGGTGCACTATCATGAGGATATGAAAGTCAGGCATCGGATCAGGTGCCTGTGCAATAAGGCGATGGATGTCCTGATCCTCTTCTGGAGCATATGTCAATTGATATCCAACCAGTATCACCTTCACAGCTTTGCTGCAGCAGCCCAAAGCAAATATGTTGTGTGCTGTGTTGTGTGATTGCCTCTAGCAGTGGATAAGCAGGCGCTTGTTGTGAAAGGATGTTGTGAGAATGGTGGACGGTGCAACAGCTGCACCTTTGTGGTTGTATAGGAGATGTGCGCAACATTGAAGCAAACGATGATGAGCTGTGCTGTAGCTGTCAGTGTTGATGACTTACACACCAAACACAAACAAAGGCAACACTAGTGCACGTCTGTGCCTGGCGCATCACATTCAAGATATGTGGTACAGCAGGGGCAATGACAGAATTCCCACACTGTCAACCTGGCATTGCAGGGAATGAGCGTGAATAGCTTACTGAAGAAGTGGCAAGCCTCGGTCCAATTTCTTGAGCTTGTCCTCAGCATGTTTTAGAACTGCTACCAGGGTTGGGACTGCACCTTCTAATAGATCCAGGCAGGATAGGGAGGCAGCACAAGTCTTGACAAACAAGATAAGGGCTTCATCATGTTTGCCTTGAGCAATGAGAGCCTGCATGCAAGCACTGTCCGTGGGAGCATTCAAGGGTATGCAGCTAGAAAAGTTTGTCAAAATTGGACTTTAGCTATGAAACCCGTGACCTCTTCAACGTTGCAGTGTGAACATGAGGTGCATGCAGCATTGCAGGTCCTACAGTGGGTGAGAAGCACTGTTCGCAAGCTTTGTACCTTACAGCGTTGGGCGTGATGCAATGCCGCAAACAGCCCTCTGTCGTGTTCAAAGCCGTCAATGTGTGTCTCGCTGTCATCTGACAAGATCTCGTACACGGTAGGACCGCTCCCTTCAGATCCTAACCCAACTTGGTTCAGCACCACAGCTGAATCCATTTCTTGTGTCGCAACTGGGAACGGACGCGAGGCGAGAAGCAGAATTTGCGACTAGCTTCCGCCGAGCGACCACTCTGGTGGCTGTTTGTGGTCGTTCAGCGCAGTGTCGCGCTTTCAAAGCAAAGCTGCAGTCCTGACAGCAAGCCGCCTGAGACCTTCAGGTCACTTGCGTTCTGCACTCAAGCTTGACTTGAAGTGTAACAAGGGACAGGAGTACGACTGGCAAGGTGCAAGCTGCGCTCCGATATCCCGCAACAACAGGAAGTCATTTGCTGAACAAGCTTGTGTGATATGGTTTCGGAGCCTGACACTGACACTTTGTGGTTTTACATGTTGCCCAGGTGCATATTTGCCATATAACAATTGCATTCTATGCAACATGATATGCAATGCATGCGCAATTGGACGATGAGCGACAGTGTGGCTTGCTTCCCTTATCCCAGCCTCAATACATATGGCCGCGCTGAAAAGCTTAAGCATACAACATGGACTAACAGAGCTACACCTTCGTGCGATTTCGCAAATTTGCAGTGGGAAATGTTATGTTACTGAGAAAATGCAATAGCGGCAGGTGCTGGCCTTGTCAAGCAAGATACAAACACTAAAGCAGAGGAATGCTGCAGCACCTCAGGCATTAATCAGTCTGGAATGTTTGCAGCAATGCTGATATATGCACAAACGCTGTAACACAGCTGCAAATCATTCAAGTCATGAAGGGTGCTGTTACACATGAACTTCAAAGCATCACAAACATACAGCACAGTTTGGCATGTGGTGCGCAGCCCTTGCATGCAACTAAGCACTCAAAGCAAGCCAATTGCCTGAAAATTGGCCTGAGCCTTTTGATAAGCAGCAATCTGATCCTCAGCCCTGGCAGGTTTGTTTTCCATATCCAATAGGTTGTCCACATGTTGCAACACACTATCAAAGTCAGCTTCCAGCTGGCCGAACATGCCAGGGCTACAGCACTCTAGAGCTTGATGAGCTCGCTTTAAAGCCTCCAAACCAGCCACCACTGACTTCCTTCTTGCTGTATCAAGCTTTGCTTCAACTTTGGCTTGCTCAATTGTTGGAGCAGCAACTTCAGGTTCAGTTTCTGCTGCAGACATGGTTGTTGTCACCAAAATGTTGACTGCCTCCCACGCTGCACTGAACGCTGCTGTTTCTGTTGGCATTGTCGTTTGGGCAGCTGCTCTGGGCAATGAGGCTGTTCCCTGTGCAGCTGGGGATGCCTTGGGGGTGTTGACAGCCTTTGTCACCGCTTTTGCAAAGTCAAATCTGGATGCCTTAGCTGCCTCAAACCTGGCTGTGTGAGCAGGCGCCGGGCGTAAGCTAGTTGCCTGCTTTGCTACCACTGTTGCTGAGCATGAGCCACAAGCTGGTGAAAATTTGGATGGCTCTACGGGCGTCATTAGTGCTCCCCCTCCCTTGTCTGCCTGCTCTGGGGATGCCACTGGCCTTGAAAATGGTAACGGCGCTTCTGTGGCATGTATTGGTAATGGTAGTGTCTGTGGGTTTTCTGGGGTGGCAGCTGATGGCTGGATTGCAACCACTGGTGGGTGGTTTGGTGGGACTGCTGGCTGAGGCTGCAGCAGGGGGGCTGATAGGGGTGCTGGTTGGGGTGCCTGAGATGGGGCATCTGAAGGTTGGGGTATTGGCTGGGGTGCTGCTTGGGTTGCAGCGGATGAACAAGGGTCCAGTCCGGGTGTGTCTGCTGCTCCATCAATTGCCTCTGAGGCTGATGGCAGAGCAAGTCTTGCTGATGAGACTGACGATTTGTCTTGTGCTGTCACTGATGATACACAAGCTGCGGCGGCAGCTGCTGCCTGAACTGCTTCCAATGAAGGTACATGTGTGGTCGCTGCTGCTATGGGAAATGCCTTGGCTGCTGCTGAGGCTTTGAATGCTTTGGATGTGTTGCATGACGCTGCCATGGCAGCTGCTCTGAAGTCAAATTTTGATGCCCGCAATTTCTGCTTGGCAGCTGCGTGCACATCTGACTGTTGGAATCCCCCTTTGGAACTTCCTGTTATGCCTGCAGTGAAGGGCAGAGAAGATGACAAGGTCTGTGTCATGGGTGTTGGCCGTTCTGACAACAGGGCTGCTGCTGCTGCTGCAGCTGCCAAGGGAGTTGATGCTTCAGAGGCACTGCTCAAAGCATGCAGCATGTCCAAGGCCTTTGATGCATGCTCCTGCTGATAGGATCTGTCTGAGGCCACCATGTGGGACACACGAGTCACTGCAGCATGAGCTTCTGACCAGTCAAATGTTTCTCGCATTGCTGACTCAGCTGGGCTGATTGCTGCTGCGGTGGCCTTTGCAGCTGTATGGATTGTTCTTGACACTGCAGCTGCTGCTGTGGCTGCTGATGCTGTAGCTGCTGTCGGTGACGCAGCACAAGCAGAAGGTAATGCTCTGGGTGGCGGTGAGGGTGTTGCCCTAGGTGTGTTAAGTGACTTGGCTGCAGTTGCAGGTGCATCTGGTGCAGGGCGCTTGTCTGAACTGCCTGTCTGTGCATATGCTTCATATGTGGTATCAGACGCTGACGCTGACACGAGAGCACTTCCTGCCGCTGCAGCTGCATCTGCTGCCTGACATGCAGCAAAGGCAGCTGCCTGGGCCACCGTTGTGGGTGGTGCATCTGATGCTGACTCACGGCACGCTGACAGCTGCGGTGTGGTTGCCTGCGTGGGTAATGCTTGAGCCGCCATCTGTGCATCGTCGATGGAGGACGACCTGAATGGAGCTTTCTGTGCTACTGATGCCTGTGGCGCTGTGCTACAGCCTGCCTGTGCAGCTGCCGCAGCCTGCCCTGACGCCACCAAATCACAGTCGGACGGCACAACCCATGGTGCAGATCCCTTAGGTGTTTCGTTGACCTGTGCAGCTGGTGTGGTAGCACTGGATGCTGTCCCAGCTGATACAGCCTGCTGCGATGATGCCAGCTGAATCCCCCGGAATGGCTCTGACACTGCCTCAGGTACCCCTGCCAAGTGCTGGGGCACCCCTGCCACGCGTTTGGAAAGCCCCTGGAATGGGAATGCCAGTTGTTTGGGTCCTCTGGTCACTGATGACTGCAGAGCAGCTGCTACGGAACGTGTAGATGGAATTGCTGGAGAATCTCCTGCTACGACAGGTGCTGAAGCTACTGATCCAGCTGATGCAGTGGCAGCTGATGCGATGGCAGCTACTGCAGCTTTTGGTGTAGCTGCTGGTGAGGCTGCTGCTGCCTTTGCTGCCTTTGCAGACAGCAACGCTGGCGTGACATTGCCTTGCGAAGCAGCTGCGGCCGCCGCATCTGCTGCTGTGAGTGCCTCACAGGAAAGCTTGATGGGTCCTGTTGCATTTCTGCAACGTGCATCAGCCGCAGCTTCTGCTGATTTGCCTGTCCAGTGAACAATGGGTTTGGTCATGGTGTCGCTGGTCTTTGGCTTGTTGAATGCGCTGTGCGTGGAGCTACTGTCATTGCTGCTTTCTGTTTCTGCAACAGCCTTGCAATCTCTGGCAGATGCCATGGCAGCGCTGAAGCACTCCTTTGTGTCAGGAGCATGAGCAGAGATACCCTCAGCAGCACGATCACTGCTGACAGCACAGTGATCATGCAGGCTACAGTAAGCAGCCCTAGGCCCTGCCGTGCTCTTGACAGCAACCTAAACTGCCGTCGTGGGGGACGCTGCCTGAACTGCCCTTGTGACGCCTGGGTCCTTTGGTGCCGTCATGTTCACCACTGTCCATGCTGCTTCTTGAGCTGCTACGGTACGACCTGAGCCTCAGCCTAAGAGGACTGGGGCACTTGCCATTGAGTCTGCTTGCCTCAAGCTCTGTGGACTGGGTGCTCAGGCTGCTCACACACTCAGGCTTGGAACCACCTACTGCTGACACTTCTGACTTGGCACAAGCAGCCGCTTCTGCTGGCCTGGCAGAGGGCAAGCTGCTGTTGGCTGCTGCAGCTGTCTGCTGGTCAAGCTGACTCAGGGATGCCTGCATTTGCTTGTTCACAGTCTTGAGTGAGGGAGACAGGCAGGGATTCAGGTAGTCCAGGAGGTCACACGGCATCTCTTCAGGCATGGAGAGGGCAAGCTGCTTCAGCTTCATTTTGCCACTCTGTAAGCGCCGTTTAGCAAGGCTTTGCCAGCTGCGTTTGGCCTTGGTGGGGACATGTGCATGTTTTGCACCGCCGCTGAATAAATCAGACGTCATGTAACTGCTATCAGCATCACCACTGTCAGCGGATGCAGCATGCAGCCTGCATAGCATGGACAGAGGAAGTCAGTGCTTCGTAGGTACCACTTGTAAGTTGATGATCAAGCCTGAGCGAGCTGGTGAAACTAAGAGGTTGTATAGCAGTAAGTTGCGGACTGAGGGATGCTGATCTCAACACAGCAATTTGCACAGCTGCTATACAGATCAATCAACAGCATCTGAGCTGAACAATTGAATGTTTCCAGCACCTAGGGGGAGGCCTGTCACTGAATGAATGAATGAATGAATGCAAGAATAAGTAAATCAATGAAAGAACTAATCTGAACTGACCATGCAGATACTGTTTTGCAAGGGTTGTAAGCAAACAGAGACAGAGACGTACATGACAGCGCAGCTGTAAACAACCACGCAAGTGTGGATGTGGATGTGAAGTGAAGCACAATGTGCAGGGGGCAGTCAAAAGCAAAACTTACCCTGAGTGAGTTTCTGCTGATTGAGCAGCCTCCAACAGAGGCTGTATCTCTTGTTTCAGCTCACCTCTCTGATCTATACTGTCTGGCTTCATGCTGTGCATCTGCATGCATCATGATCTTCAGCCATGGGCGTGGCAACCACAGAGAATGGCCAGAATGCACGCTACGGTATGCATGCATCTGATTACAGATCTGAACAAGGTAGGATGAGACGCTGCAAAGCACAGCAACTACAGAGATTGGCCAGAATCCAGGCATTAGTATGCATGCAATAATTTACATATGTGTGTGTATATCAGGTGGAATCAGGCGCTGCTGAAAGCACATGTACTGCGTCATCCAGACAATGGCTGTGCAAGGCGCATGTGCATCTGCCAATGCTACATGGTGAGTCATCTGTTCAGATGATCTTGTAATCCCAGCATTTATACTATGGGTTGTTTATATGGTTGAAAACGGTGCAGCTGCAGAACAGGCAGAGGCTCACAATGAAACATATGCACAGCCCGAGCACTTGGTCATAGTTAGACGCAGATAAACATACCCACAGCATGAAGTACATGCACTGCAGAGCATACTGCATCACACCAACATTGTCACCATTTGCTCTGGCAGCACTCATGGCTTTGTGCATGTTCCTGCAGAGTAACCAGTGATCTGAAATATGTGTACTGGCTGTGGATGTGCAGCTCCTGATTAAATTCTAATGTAGGTTAAGGTCTATGCTGTTGATTTGCATCCGTCTTCAGCGCAGACAGTGGTGGTATTGCTCAAACAGCGTCTTAAAAGCATGGCTCAAACTTGCATCTATTTCAAGTCACAGTGGGAACGAAGCACCATGTCATGAACTACAAAGCTTCTGGCATTGGACTCAGATGAAGCATGTATGTTGTCAGTCAGGTTCTGAGCTGAGTGTCTTACAATGCAAGACTCAGCATGTCATGAACTCACATGGCGGCTTCCTGTAGTGTACCGGTGTTCTTCATCAGCACATAGGACATCATCTCATAGCCGGCAGGGTTGTCTGGTGCCAAGGCAATCATCCTCTCGACATGTCTTGTCAGGTTCTTTGTCAGCTCTGTGCTCATGCCCTTGCCTGCTTGCTTGTACTCCTGTCCAAGGAGAACAACCAACAGTTTATCAGATTTTGAGACCACAGACCCGCACTCGTCACATTGCATTGCACAAGTACTTACAATGCTGTTGTGAACATGCACACATCTGTCTCTCAGCTGGGCTTGTGCGCCTGATGTTGCTGCACATTTAGATCCAGGCGAAACAGCTGATGTTCAAGCAGTATCATGGGAGCAATTATGTGATGCAGACTGCAGACTGCATACGACCTGGCCGAGTTTTTGACATCAGCCTCAGAAAATGCCTGGTGCAGGTCTGTCTCATGCATGCCAAAACTGATCCATGCTGGAGCTGTCACAAGTTCTGCATGATCTGGATCCTGGATGCAACTGTTTGCTCTTTGGGAACAGAAACCCGTTTTGTATTGGAAACGCCCCTTTCACAGTGTAAATCTTGACTAGAAAACTCAAGAACATATGGAGACCAATAATCAATGTTGCTGCATTGAGAAGATATGCTGCAATTACCCAGGCTACTCACCTTGAGCACAGCGCTGACGATGGCTGCTCTGGAGAACCATTCCAGATCTTGATACTGTAGTCCATATGCAGCCAAGCCAGAAGTGATGTCTGTCAGGCCCTTATTCAGAATTGAGGCACAGTGCTTCTGCAGAAGGGCGGACAAGCATATGCGGTTGTGAAAGCTCTTCAGCCATTTGACCATGTGCTTCTCTGTGCCATGCTGTTCTTGAATGGTTTCATGAAGCAGTTGTGCACAAAGCCTGCATTTCACAGAAATATTGGTGTTTTCTTGTTGAATGCCAAAGCTCATTAGGTTACCCTGGTACGACTGGCAATGCAGTATCATTGACATGCAGGCAGGCATCCTACAAACTCTGCACAGACAAGATCATCAAAGAGACATCGATTCTGTATATCATAAAAAGCATTCAATACCGACAAGGTGTGCAGTGCAGTCATAGCACTCTTCAGGAGTCTCACCTCAGCAACAAGCTGCTTTTTTCAACCGGGTCTGGTCCCTGCTGAATGAACACCTCCATCTGCTCATTGCACGTCTTTGCTGCCCCACATGGTCTATCATGTATGCTTGGACAGGCAATAAATGCTTGTACAAGCTTGGCTGTGCAGATTCTTGGATCGACAGCCTGCATACGGCTTATACTTTGCGTGCTGTATTTTGTGTACTTGCTCAATACATTCCTTGCAGTCGAGACCTTGCTGAGCTACCTTGAGCATGTCATAAGGTCTGATCTGGTCTAACAAGCTTACGGCAGCTGGCAGCCCTAGGGCGTGCGCTCTTGGCAAAGGATCGTTGACTTTAAACACTGCAATGTCAACGTCTTCCCACTTTATAGGCAACTCGTCGTCAGCATCTGCAAAGTCTTGCTTGATGTTCAGGCGTGTTGCAAAAGGGGACAAAGAGTGGTTCATGACAACCCGATCACGTATGATCAGAAGCCTTCAGGTTGTCTATGTTGACTTGCAGCGCTCTGCGCAGACGCTCACGCAGCATTTATGGGGTTGTGCGCAGTGAGACCGACACATATGTGCCACGCTGCTGCAAATGATTTGCTCCTTGCTCATGACTCTGGTTTCGCCATAGAATTTCGCTGATTTCGGTTGTGCAGCACAGCTGGTGAAGCAAAGTCAATTGTGCTTGCTTGTAAGATTTCTCTTTTTCTCTTTCTGCTCAAATATTGCAAGCCAGATGAGAGCTACACTTCCTGCAATAAAAGTCTGTATGCAAGAATTGCAAGCGCTGGTCAGAGGTGCAAGCCAACTTGCTGGCAGTGAGGGCCCTGACCAACAAGTGCTGCATGTATTACAAAAGTCGACCAGCTGGTTGCGTTCTTCACCAGCTTTTGGTTCGTTCTGAGTGCGCACAATCCGAGAGCGCAGCACTGAGTGCATGACCCCAGACACAGCTGCATTTAAACAGTCAAGTGCCATTTACTACTAACCAGCCTCCCTCATTGCTTTTACAAACCCTTCCATTTCCTTGGCAGCTGCCCTCACATAGACAGGTGGCTCAGACCGTACTGCTCTACCATATACCGCGCTGGCATCACTGAACACCTTTTCTTTGGCAGCCACATTGGCCAGACGCTTAGCCTTTGTTTGCCGTGGCAACTGTGACTTTGCCTTCAAGACACACTTGGAAAGAACTGCCAGCGAGTTTTTCATGACAACAAGGATTGCAGCACTGGAACTGGCACTACCCCCTGCTTCTGCTTCACTGTCTGTGGCTTCTGTTATTGGCACAGCTTGTGCTCTGGGCTCTGCCCATAATGATGTCCTCTTTGCTGCCAGAACAGCTGCGGGTGAAGCTGTCTGCGATAGTAGCTTTTGAGGTCTCCTTGCAGATGCTGCTGCTGCTGCTGGCTTTGCAGCTGAAGCTGCACTGGAGATTGGCTCTGTAGGCGCAGCTGCAGCAGCTACTGCTGGCTTTACTGCTGGAAAGGTTGCTGCTGAAGCTCTCTCGGAAGCTGCCCTTGCCGCCACCAGTGCAGCAGCTGCTGCTGCTACAGCATTGCCTGAAGCTGTGGCAGCCTGAGATGCAGACTTGCACTGGGCAGTTTTGGCAGCCTGCAATGCAGTACTGCTGTGTACGCAATCTGCTTGCACATGCCCAGAGCCTGCTTTGCTGCCAGCATGTATTGCAGTGAAGGGGTTATATTGGGTTGCTGCTGGTGCTGCTAGTGCAGCTTTCCTGATATCAGCTGTGCTTTGTGGGCGTGCTTTGCAGATAGCTTGCCTGCTGCTGTAGTGGCAGCAGCTGCTGCCGTCGCTGTCGCTGCTGTCTGTCTCTGCAACTTCTGTGACTTGCCTGGTTGAAAGTGGTCCAGTGCTGTTGCGGCGGGCATGCCTGTCTGATTGGAGGTTGGCAATGGTGTCTAGGGATGGCTTCAGCCTTGCTTGAAGCAATTCATACTCTGATTCAGCCTGATCAAGGCCCTCAAGATTCTTGCCCAGCTGCGTGGTTGCATACGGAAAGTTGGTGCTGAAAATGGCTCTTTCTCGGTCTGTCACTCTGGCTGTAGCTTTTGCTAGCATCTCAGAGACTTCACCGCTGGTAACTGACCATGTGTGCCAGTCAGCTGAAAGTGCATCTGAGTCCTGTGAGCATGCGTCTGAGTCCTGCAGGTGTGCTTCTGAGTCATGACTGGCAAGCTGGGCATAGTTACCATTGTCACTGCCAGCATCAGGCTCAGTGTCAGTATTGGCTGAGGTGTCTGTCTGTGTCTCAAGACAACTAGTGGAAGCCTGAACTTGCTTGTTCAGAGAGCTTAGCAAGGGAGGCGCAGAGGGACTAAGGTACTCCAGGAGAATGCCTGGCATCTCTTTGGACATGGACAAGGCTAGGCATTTCAGCTTCAGCCTGGCACCATGCAAGTGCCGCCTAGCAATGCTTTGCCAGCTGTTCTGGGTCTCACTGATGTCATGCATCTCATCAGATCTTGCATACAACCTGCATGCCATGGAAGTGCTGTAGACGACACGAGCACGAGAAGTTGTCATCCAGTGAGCCTAATGCAGACATGTGCAGCAGCCATCTGACCAAATATGAAAGCACTGGTGCAGAAAAGACACCAGCGGGTGCATTGTACATTTCTTTTGCCGTTTGAGTACCCAGAGACAGCTTACTGGCAGAGCATAGCCAACAACATCATGTGCTCATTGATGCCTGCAAGCATCACAGGTGCAAAGCTTACCTGGATTGGGCTTCTGCAGACTGCACATGCTCAAGAACAGGCTGCACCTCATGCTCAAGTTCAGCTCTGTTGTCGACACTGTTGGGTTTCATGCTGTGCATCTGCATCATCAGCAGACACACCATTAGTCAATATGCCATCTAGCAAATGTAAGTTGACAGGTATTTTGAGAACACCTGCTGTCGACTAGCCATATGTATACCTGCCAGTGGTTTGCAAAAGGTGCCTTGCAGGTACTGACAATTTCGAGGTGCCTACTCGATAGTAGAGAGTCAGTGTGACCCCACATACAGTCAATGAGTCATGGTCTGCTGGAAGTAGTTGCCTTGCAGGCACTGACTTCAAGCGGACAGTGAGTCATTTCCTGCATTCAAGGTCACACAGACTCTACTATAAACCAGGCACCTCATCATATGGAGACATTTGTTTGAAACAATGGCTTGCCAGGAATGTGTTTGCAGGTAAATGACATGCCAAGCTGCAAGAGAGACGCACCCACAACAGAAAGTACAAGCTCTGCAATCCATACCGCACCACACCCACATGGTCACCATTTGCCGCAGCTATTGACTTGGCCTTGAACATGTATCTGCATGATCAGCAAATGGTTGTTGTGGGGCAATAAAGCGTACTGGCAAGGTACAGACTGCCAAAGACATGCCATGCGCAGAAGTCTGTCAGGACAGATGGTTGCTGTCAGGACCAAAGGAGAAGTTGGTATGGTTGTTTCTACAAATAGCCATTGATGATGTCATCTGACAATCAAACAAATAGAATCCAATACAGCTGCTGGTTGCATGTCAGAAACCCATGCAGATCAGACGGCGTGTCAACCAAATCCCCGTCAGACTTCATGAGCGCAGGGCTTACTTTGCAGCATCAGGAAGTGTTTCTGTGTTCTTCATTTGCACATAGGACAGCATTTCAAAGCTGGCAGGGTTATTGGGGGCCAAAGCAATCAGCCTTTGCGCATGCCTGGTTATTTTTCTGGTCAGATCTGAGCTCATCACCGCGCCAGGCTGTTTGTATGCCTGTCAACATTGCACAGCATGACTTGTATTCTCTCAGCAAGCCAGCAAGCAAGCAGACTGCATGCCGGTCAAGATCACACAAATGATGCTGTACAAGTTGTGGGCTGCAGTAAGCAAGCAAGCAAGCAAGCAGGCAAGCAAGCAAGCAGGCAAGCAAGCAAGCAGAAATAGGGTAATTGGGCTGTGAGCACCCAAACCCTGACAGTCATCAGCCATATGAGCTTCTACGCTTCTACAAGGCATATCGTTCTTTTATTCTTTGTTCGTGTCAGGATTGTGCACAAACACAGCATAGCACATGTGATTTGGTTACCTTTAGGACCGCTGTCACCAGGACTCCCCTAGAGAACCACTCTAGGTCATGATAAGACAGCCCATAGGTAAGCAGCCCTGATATGGTGCAAGACGACTTGCATGATGAATTTGGCCTGTGGTCCATGTGATTCAGGAAAGTGCTGACGATGTGAATGTGGTACTTGTCTATCCATGTTTTGATTTGGTCATCTGTCACATTGTCTGCTGGACGTGTCTCAGTATACAGCCCCATGCACAACCTGCAAATCATGATGAGGATGAGCTGTACCAAGGAGAGACACCTGTTGGCGTTTGGGGTCATGTGCCATGCTATGCCTGCCAAGCTTCACCCTGTCAAGGGATTGCTGACTGTGTAGAACAGAAAAAAAGTACATTATGAACAATGCAGCAGGCAGTAGCTGCTGATCAGGTAAAACATACTGTCAAAAGCCACTAATGCTGTCAGTGACTCAGGGCCAATTCGAATCGAATACACAGCAGAAGTGGCTGCTTACCTCAAGATCAGCTCAGTGGGCGTTTCTGGTACAGTGTTGTCCTTGACAGCAGCAGCCAGTTGCTCATCAAGGGTTTTTGGCAACTCAGAGGTAGTTGCTTGTCCGCTAGGTGAAGCAGCAAAGGCTTGCATGAGCTTTGCTATGCCGATCCTGGGGTCACCACCCTACAGGCAGCATCCAGTTGTTCAGACCCCGCTAACACTCGCTGAGTAGGTGTTGTGAGTGGTGTTGCGGCAACCTGGGTTACAGCGGAGCTATTTACCTTACGTAAGTCGCAATCGGAGCATTTACACTGAGCTAGCAACCTCAGTGCAGCTTGCAGACCCAGGTCCTGCTTCGTTGGACGTTGTTGCGGGACATCAAGCAATCTGAGACGGCAGAAATTGTGCGGGGCATTGCTCCCCACGTCTCTGAAATCTTGACACACGTGCCACCACAACGCGGAGTGATCCATACCACCAGGGTAAACCCAGTTGAGGAGGTGATCCTGTCAAGTCAGATGACCTCTTGCCATTGCCTGGTTGCGAGAAGCACTGATGATGGCCACATTGCAGGTCTGCCAGCATGCGACGCCTCGTCCGAAGAGTCGCGCTGTGTCAATGGTGCGCTTTCGGTTCAATGCAAATAGTCACAGGCCCTCGCTTCATTTCATTTCGTCTCTCCTCTGCTCTCAGTCTGACCGCCATAGCAATCACGAGGCTCTGCAGTCTCAATACCGATGGTACGCAGCACGCACCAAGATCCCTTGCCATAACATATCTACAGCAGAAAGGGCGGGCCTCGGGTTGCGTTACCACAAGTCCGTCTTCAGGCGTGCGGGACAATCCGGATTCCTATACAACGAAACATGGACCTAAAGCAGCAGGTGATACCCAGTCTGCGCGTGTTCAAATGCCGCTGCTTATGTTTGCAGATACCGACCACTTTGCGGCAAAATTCTTCTCCGTGTTCATATTGTTATCGACCAGACACCAATTTCAGAGCTCAAGGCTTGGTCTATGCTGATGCTGGTGCGACACGTGTCGATGACTTTTGCAGGTGAAGAACAGCTATGCTACTGAGAAGTACATGAAGGCCACCAGGGTAAGTTTGCACGTTTTCAGTTACCTGCGTGTATTGATGAAAGCCTATAACCATGCCTATTTTTGCCATGCACCAAATTTGAAATGCCACACCCAGCTGAGTTCAAGCAGTGAGTGTTCAATTCAGGCGACAACTTCAAGCCTGTCTGAGCAGCGCCTGCAACTTCACTCGTGCGTGGCATTCTTTTTGTCCCAGCAAGCTGGTCAATAATGCACAATTGTGCTTTTTAGCTAAAGGATGATAGATTCGAAGACAAACAAAGCAAATATTGTGTTCAATGCAGCCTGCATCAGGCGAGCAGAGCTGCACAATACCCGAGCATCACCAGGCCTTGCAGAGATTGAGCAATGGGCAGAGCACATCTTACCATGACACACTGAGGATTGTAAACCACCACTGCACAAAATTTCCGAGACAGGATTTGACTCCCAGGCACAAAGCACCTGGTTACATCAGAAACCAGCTCGGAGGCTTCTTTACTTCCTGAGCTCACTGTCTGCCCCTGGCACACATCCAACATTTGAACTTCTTACATGTCATACCAGCGCAAGTGTCATTGGTGTATCTGTTGCAACTAAGCTAAAAGATTGAGCAGCTTTCAACCTAGCCTATTGATATCATAAGATTGATTACATAGTTCCAGTGCTTGTCGTGCTGTATTTCTTGCATCGACCTAGCTGACAAATGCCTTGTCAGCGTATATGCAATGGAGCAGTGAGATGTGTTTGACTGCCACTTTGAGTCATTGTAAATAGGCTTATAGGCTTAAACAAGCAGCAGCAGCTGATCCCCTGGGTCGCTCAACCACATATCTGGCTTGTCAGGTTACCTACTGTACTCAGATTGCTACGTGCTCAGCTGACAATTTTGTTTGCAACTTCATCACTGCAATTGCTCTACATCTGGGCTAAAGGCGGAAGTGTCTTGCAGAAAGTACAGGTGTCATATGCATTGCATGTGCAGGCGTGGTGGCAAGACGCTCATGACATCTTGCTGTGATTGAGGTATACAAGATCTCACTAGCTGTATAAGGAGCCAACTTTGTACACATGCCAGTCTGCCAATTTTTTAGTTGTCTGTCAAAAACTCCTTGTATGTATAGCTATAGCCTGAAACTGTGGCTGCGAACCACTCAAGGACCTGGGCATTGCAGACTGTTTGAGCACAGCTAGCTAGAGGAAAGCTGTCTTCAATCTTTAATCAGTCAAAACTTGTGTGAAACTTGTTATGCTGGAACGCCAGTGTCACCTTCAATGTAGGTGTTTGATCCTCATGATATTTGTGCACAGGTGATAATGAGCCTGTGGCCCTTAGCTTATCTTTCTGGCAGCGCAGGGATGCATGTACAGCTGCCTTCAAAAGTCTGCTTACAGTAATGGCACTGCTTCAGCAGAAACCTTAGAGTGAATGCTGTGCGCAATGCAAATGGCGGTGAGGCCAGCCAGTGTTAGCAGACGAGCCTGCGCACTTGCTAGTGTGACCGTTGCCGTTGGAAACGCTTGTGGCGCAAGCTGCAAGGCTTTGGCTAAAGCAGGTGAGTGAGGCAAGAAAGCTGGTGTCAGCCAACAGTCAGGTTCGAGGCTGCCCAGCAAGCAAGATTCATAGGAAGCAAATCCCTATGAAGGTCAAACCTTCTGGCAAAACAGGCCAGCTGTCTTGCCTAGTATCTACTTTTCTCAGCAAAGCAGCAAGCAGGAAGCAGTGGCTGTTTCACAAGGGGTAGCAAAGGCTTGCTGCCTGGACAAGCTTGCCTCTGACAGTGGTTGAGCCTGATCAGTCAGCAAACCTTTGTTTTCAGTGCAATCACTTGCAGAGGCTCACCTAGCACACTGCACAGCCTGTCCAGAAAAAAATGCGAGAATTTAGCCCCTAGTTCCTGATGACTTTGACTTCGACTGCTGACTGCGTCAGCCTTTTGCCAACAGCTTATACCGTGCTTGGCTGGAAATTTGAATCTGGCTAGGGTTTACAGGAATCTGAAAATCTGGGGTTGCAGAGTTGGATGTGCAATTCCTGATGGTATGGTGACTGATGTTCATATGTCAGTTGGGGATGCACAACAATGTTCAAGGCCACAGAAATGCAAATGTGTGTAAGCAGACTTATGAGACTTACAGCTAACGTCGCCGCATATCTTCCGGGAAATGTTTGGGTGCAGCATTTCAAGCACATTGCAGGTTGTTCGTATTGACACAACGTGGGCGAAAGGGCGGGCTTCACACGGTAGCCGTGAGAGGACAAGCCAGCTTGATCTTCAACACTCATGCAAGGCAGCCAAGAAACCATGAATGAATTCTGCGCGATGGTTTGCGCTTTTCAGCGCGACTGCGATGTAGGCGATATGGCGCTATTGATGCAATTTGAGAATATCGATTGGTTTCCTATTGATCACAGAGCAACAGCCATTGGTTGGGAGGCGGGACTAGCACTCTACAAAGAGAGTCATCGTCTGCAGCGAACTCAAGCAAGTACTTCAGTGGTGGCAGCTAGTAGATGTACGCACGGCACTCGTCAACGGCTCTCACCCGCTTCCTACACATCTGCAGGACGCCAATCAGAGGTGTAGTGCTCTGGCCAAGCTTGTGCAGGCTTATGTGGCATGCCCCAGTGCAGCAGAAAGCATGTTTGAGGCATCACCGCCGTGGCAGCTCTTTGCTTATGAAGCTGAGGGCAGCAGTCCAGATCTGTTGCTCCTACAGTTGCTGTCGTACGTACCCGCTAAGTCACCTTGCATGCTTGCAGCTCCAAGCAAGAAGACGTGCAGTTTGACCTGCGCAAGTCTCGCATTGAGCTATACAAGACTGAGATTGAGCCTCATAGATGTGTCAACCTGCTGGTGTGATGCAGGCTCTGTGCTGGACTTCTAAAACGTGTATCTGAAAGTAATGTGAAAGGCACAAGAGCAGCTGACCCAGCAGCAGACCCAGCAGCAGAGCTGATCTCCATCCTCAACAGCTTCCACATCCCATTATTTGGACAGTTCGTTAGTGCTCAGAGTGCACTGCCAGCGTTCAGGGAGAAGACTGAGGCTTTGGGTATGCAGTGTCAAGACATAGAATGGTTTTCACGTGCTGCCATGCTGAAGATCACCCTCCAGGTTGGTACTACATGTACATCATGTTCCCTACTATGTCAGACTCAGCATTCTACCACACCAGCCCCTCACCGCCGGCTTGTAACTGCTTATGTTGTTCAGAGAGTGTTATATTTAACTTTGAGACGCATCTCTTAGCAACTCATCTGTTTGTGTGCGTGCTAGAGATTGTATTGGCATACAATTGACCATATGCCATGTGCCTGCTCCTGGACTTCATGGGTCAAATCACCCAAGCAAAGCACATTGTACACGGGATGCATTTCCCCAGCGTTGATGTAGATGAGCTGATGCTTGTGATGATGAGTTGCCCTGTGTTGCTACAGACATGCACCAAGCAAGGATTCATGCCAGCAGATGTGCTGTCTGAAGCCACCAGGCATGCTGAGAGACTGGTGGAGTTGGCACCAGGCAATCCTGCCAGCCATGAACTCAGGTCCTATGTACACATGCATGATGCCCAGCAAGATCTTGGTGTAGCTTGCAGGTATGCAATGCCCAATGATCATCATCTTTGTTGAGCAACAATGAATCACATGACCATCTGCAGAAAGGCTGTCACAAGGCCCAAACATGTGGCTTAAGCATGCATCACACAAGCTGCATGCCACAAAATTGTACAGACTCTGCTTCTTCAATAGGGTTGCACAAAGCCGAAAGGTGATAGTGACAGCATCAATGACACATTCCCGCGGGTGAAACAAGGACTAGTGTTGATATGTCAGCATTTTTGGATACGCGTCAGCATTTTTTCCAAGATCTTTGTCTGCCATCTCTATCTTTACATATACTCTGTGCTGCAGGAGCATGCAAGCTGCCATGCATGTTGCTGAAGCTGCCAAAGATGATGTGGGTGTCCTGCTATACGCTCAACAAGTCATGTACTTTATGCTGTGGGTGTGTTCTCTGCGCATGGGCCTTATATGTTGCATGTGACGCTTGCCTTATCATTTGAACTTCAAAGTGTATGCTTGGCAAGTCACGGCTGCACACCCACCTCAAGACTGCGCAATCTCATCAGTATATACATGCAACTGATGTTTGGACACAGCAGTCCAGTGCTTGCTGTCTGCCTAGCGTATTACCATCCTGCCAGAAGATTTCCAAACTCTTCTGGCATCTATTCATCTTCATTGATGCCGTCGTACTCCCAACTCATCTCAATCTTCATATACAACCTGCAGTTGCCAGCCTGCCATGAACAATAAAAGGCTCATCACATTCCCATATAAATTTCATTTGTGATCATCGCAGGAAGCAACAGTTGTCCTGGCTGACTGCAATTGTATGAAATGCAGGGTTTCAATGGCACTCACAATCAGACCATGGGTGCACTATCATCGGAAATGTCATTGAGCGGTGTGTTGCACACTGTCAAAGAAGCTGAGGAGCACATCAGGTACAGCAGTCCTAAAATGCAGATTATCAACAGGCTTAGTTTTCCTTGTTTCAAACTTGATTTCCGCACACCAGCATTCTGGTTTTGTCACCAGATTGCATACTGCTGGTGACAATGTACTCACTCTCAAGTGACAAGGGCACACTGCATCATGATTGTCTTGACAGCTGCAGTGTGCCTGTCACGAAAATATGGCTCACATTGCACCATATTTTTACCATAGTCAAGCAGTTGCATCAGGACCCAGAGTACAATGCCAGTGCATGTTGCATGTCATATGCAGACTTGGTTTTCTGGATGCAGTGCTTGCTAGTCAATCCACAGCATAGACAATGAAAGCAATCTGCAGGGAGGCAAGGGCTTTTGAGTCGGTGTATGATTTTGTGCAATCCATGGCAAGCCGCCGCTTGACAGCAGCCAAAAGAAGGTTGTCTGCCTTGGCTTTCACCATACCTGGGACCCCACAGGCATTGCTGGATTACCTGCAACCTTATAGACCACAAGCTTGCTATAGTCAGCCTCAGCATACAGCTCCTGTCTGGCCTTCTTGCTCACAGCTTGCACACTCTAGTGGGAAGTTTGTGAAGCTGGGCTTGAGGCTGCCCAGCATGTTGAGAAGAACAAGTCCAGCTCAGCGCCAAAGATCTCATGGTATGTCAAACAGCATCTCTGTGCCAGCTTCAGCAACCCACAAAAGCACCTCAAACAGCGGCAGTAGTACTAGCAAGGCCAAAGTTAGCACAGCAGGTACCAGTAACAGTTCTGCAAACACTCAATTCTCCTGCAAGACAGCCATCCGCACCAACAGGGTCAGCAATCAGACATCTGAGCCAGCAGAGGACTGCACAGCTGACAGAGTCCTGTATCCAGGCAGGGTAACTTGCACAGGCAAGGCATCTAAAGCAAGCAAAGCCTCATTCACCATCTTGAGAAACACAGGTGGAGATCAAGCCTGCAACGCCTCTGTTGCAATGGTTGCAGATACTGGCTGCGCTGCTTGCACTGGGCATCCAGTCAATGAACCTGCAGAGGTCAATGAACCTGCAGAGGCCCGCAAGCTGTGTGCTGCTGATGCCTTTCCTGCTCGTACTGCTGCAAAGGGTCAGCAGTCCAGCTGGAATGACTCAGGCAGCCAAGCATTTGGTGCTAGTGATGACCCTGACTTCTGCAGGAGCGCCAGCAGCAGCAGCACTGGCAGCATGTTCAGTGCTTCATCCTTCTGGGATGCACCTTTCTGGTTCATGCCAGAACCTGATGAGCTATGCCGTGATGTTGGCAGGTCGTCTTGCACAGCTACGGCAGCAGACATCCAACACGACCATCCCCAAGCATGCATGACATTCAGGCAAGACACTCGTGCAAGTCAGCAGATGCACGACAAGCATCTTCTGGCGAGCGTCAACCAGTAACTGCAAGCCAAGCAGATGACACATGCTCTTCAGCAAGATCAACATAGCCTCTACGGACGTCTAGCCTGCAAGACAGCTCCAAAATGTCCATCAGCATCCAAAATAGGCAAAGCAGCTACCTGGCATGCGTTGCTCAAATTCTTAGATAAGAGAAAAAGCAGCTACACAGCATGCAGCCCAAACAGAGGCTTCCCTTTCTGACCCCACAAGAGGCAAATCAGCCAGCCTTTTTGCCAACGTCTACTTATGGTCAATAATTTGTCACTGTTTCTTGTTCTTTTGTGTGAGTGCAGCTTTGATAAGTTAGGCTAGGCTAGCACACGATTTGAACTCATCTGACTATCATCTATGCTGCAAGTCAAGAATGGATTGTGTCTTGCACTGCAAGTAATGCATAAGCAGTCTTGCCCGAAGTTTCGCCAAGCATGCAAGACATGATAGGCAATGTGAGCTGCCACTACTGGTAAGCTGCAGCTGCATACCATCCATGTCTGGACTTCTTTGAAGGGGCATTGGTGAGGAAAGCTCAGAGGTCGGATGAAAACATTTTGTCTAAAGGATTTCTATAAAGTGAGTGCGCGGGGGTCATGCGCCATTATTCCAGGTTGGCTGGGCGGGCGCACGCTAGGTTTGTGTCAACACTCCGCGGGAGCAAAAGGTCGAGCACAGCCATGCAGGCGGCACATCATCCTGGTGGCTTGCACACCGTTGGTCTCGCAGCGTCATCGCTGCTGTCAGCTCTGACCCAAGCGGACCTTAGAAACAAACCCCTCATGTCTTGTCTACAAGCTTTGATTGCCACTATCATCGCCGATCACGAAATGGCTTCACACAAGCTTGGCTGCTTAAGGGTGAATCAAGAAGTCGACTATGGTCGTCCTGAGCGTCCCTTCAAATTGGGAGCAGAAACAGGGCTGACCTTGTACGTGAACTCACGCAAGCTCCAGCGATGCCAGGTAAGCTTGCGGTTGTGATGACGTCCTGAATTTTTACCAAAAGCGATCAAGGTTTGATCCAGCAAAGAATCTCTGCAGGATCCTACTTTGGTCTGGAAAGGCATGGTACAGCTGGTGCAAGCTTACGTTGCGAGCCCCAGTGCCGTTGAATTGCAGCTTGCCCATCGACCAGATATCATGATACCTGGGCTGCCCTCCAAGAAGTCAGAAACTGTGCTGTCTTCCTTGATGCGCATTCTTCAGTAAGTCTGCACAACGTAATGTGTGCTTCAGCACGCTTACCGCTGATGTTTGATATTGTGCTGCTGATATGCCTTTTGTGAGAGATTGTGATTATTGTTGCAGCCTTTGTATGAGGCTGATGAATCTCCTTGCTGAGGCCCTGACAAAATCAAACAGGGCAGACCCAGCTGCAGAAATGGCAAGGATCATGCGCAGTGTTCACAACCCGCTTCTTACAACAATTGTGACAGCCAGCTGCACCTCTTCCGAATTTAGAAAAAATGCAGAGAGACTTGACTTACGATGTCAAGATGTGGAATGGTTTGCACGAGCAGCAACACTGAAAATCATTCTGCAGGTCAGCGCATAACTGCATATCCCAATGTTATGTCTCCCAGACCTTCTGTCCCACGCATGCATGGCGTAGCCTGGCATCCATTCTGCTGATCTGTTGTCAGCACCTTTCATTTGCCAAATATAACTGGCCTGGCGAAGATAGTCATAGGTATGCATCATAACTGCTGTTCCTGACCATCTTCCCAGTGATACTTTGGACATGATGTATGCAGCGGCCACACGCCTGCTCAGCTTGAGCCTTCAGACAAGCAGGCCTTACAATGGCCAGTTTGTCATTTTGGGCCAGTTTGTCATACAACACTGACCCCTTGCTAGCACTGCAGAGATGCACGAAGCAAGGGTCCATGCCACCAGAGGTTCTGTCAGAAGCTCAGAGGCATGCAGAGAGACTGGTACACATAGCACCAGACAATCCTGCCAGCCATGAGCTCAAGTCATATGTGCTCATGCATGATGTCGAGATGAACCTTCAGGGGGCCTGCAGGTGATCTTGAGCAGCACAAGTAACTGCACACAATCCAACGCAACACGTGTCATTTGACACATCTTGGATTGCGCAAGCACATACCTAAGCAACAAGCCGCATCGCATGTCACTTGCATTTGCTGTCCGTTAGCGTATTCAAGATCATGAGATGATGCTGCCCAGGTCACAATTGCTGCATCTTAAGTCTGTTGCAACAATGCATGACAAGACATCTCTATCTGGCCTTGAACCTGCTGACCATGCTTCCACCAAGCAGTGTTTTAGGTGGTTGCCCTACAGCTTTGCACATGCACACTGACGTGTCACTCTATGTGATGTAGCGTCATGAAGGATGCCATGCGTGTTGCTGGAGTTGCTGGTGATGATGTGGGTGTTGCGCAGTATGCCCAGCAGGCCATGTACTTCACCCTCTGGGTGAGACTCAACACAAGTGCCATGTTCACAGTGCACAAGCTACACAATGGGACAGTCTTACCCATGGCAATCTTGCTGGTTGTGTGGCCAGACTAGTCATGTTGTAGCTTTAGCATCAAGTGCATAGGTAATTGCATAGTGCATGCTATCATGCAGCAAATCAATGGTGCATCTCATCAGCACACTTTGATTTCACAGTCAGAACTTCTGTGCAGTCTTCACAGCCGTACCCACATGCATGCAATTCACACCCCTTGAGCGCTGGTTGTTTTGATAAATGCAGAAGAGCACACGCTGTTTGCAGGGCTTCAAGACCAGTCCTGATAGGGCGGCTCAGGCTGAGTTCTTGGACTGCTTGGTGTTGAACATCTTATGCCAGGCCTTAGTGGCTGAGGAGAACAGCAGGTGATCATAAAGTGTACAAATTGAATTGGTTGATTGATTGAGTTGATTGATTGACTGATTGAAATCAAGCAGCATGCCCTCAAGACGCAAGTCGAAATTGTATTGCTTGTACTGCCTTGATGCAAACATGAAACAAACCAGATGCCTTCCCTTCTTTCTCTCCTGCATGCGCTCTCCTGTCCTTTCTCATACTGTACCTCTTCTTTGTGCCCTTGTTCTTCTTCTCCAGCAGCTGCAGCTGCTGCTGCTTCTTGCATCTGTGCACAGTCACACTCAGAGCTGGTGCTTCTTGCTGTCAACTTATTGACGTGGTCACTGCCATGCAGTTTGGCGCCAATCTCATACAGTCCCGAGGCCTTGTTTTGTCAGGCTTGCATTCTCTGTCAGCTGAATGCTGCCAAGACAAAACTGGCAGCGCTGGCATTTTGCATCCCTGAAGCACCCAGGGATCTGCTAGACTACCTGCGGCCCTTCAGAGTTGAGAAGCCAAAAGTCAGCCCAGACCCACTCTCCCCTCTGGGCTGCTCGCGACTCAGGAGGCAGACAGCATCCCTAGGCAGCAATATTGGGACGGCACCCTCCAGCACACGCAACATGACACAACAGGCCTTGTCAAAGCCTGTTGGTATGCACATCTCTCCCCTGATGAGGACAGATGCTGACATTGGCCCCTCAAAAAGCAAGAGCAGCAGTACCGCAGCTACAACAAGCCGTGGAGCAGACACTGACAGAAATCTCACTAGCAAGCAGGCAGATAACATGCATGCTAGTACAGGCAAACGCCAGGACAGCAACACCAAAAACCCCCGGAAAGCCCAACAGCCAAGCCAGCCTGTGTCTTCGAGCGAAGCTTCCGATGTCTGTGATGTGCTTGCCGGCCTCAAAGCCAACAAAGCTGTTCCGTCATGTGACGCACATTCAGCGTGCCATGCAGACCTGACAGGCAAAGCATTGGCTGCAGATGCTGCATGGCCCCCAACAGCCTCCACACACACAAAGGCCCCTGTGCTTTCTGCTCTTGCAGCCGCAGAGGTTGAAAAAGCACATAGGGTAGCCTGTCCAACTGTGGGCTTTCCAGCCCGTCAAGCAGGTAAAGCCAAAAATCTCACCAAGTCAACTTCAGCTGACTGGGCCTCTGCCTCAAGCCATGAAGATTTTGCCAACACCACTGTCAGAACAGCTCCCAAGCCAAGCCAATCAGCATTTGCAGGGCAAGCGTCAGATGCTGCTGATGCATTTGCTGCGCCATTCACCATCAGCAAAGCCATCAAGGCTGAAATGCCAAATCAACAGCCAGAGTGCACAGGCCAAGCTTCTGCTTCTTGCACTATGTCTGCTGCTGCTGAGCCAGACCGGTCACTTTTCACAGGCGAAGCTTCAGATCCTGCTGCATCCTCACTGCTGGACACAGTCAGCAAAGCCAACACAGTTCAAGAGACAGCCCGCCAGTCAGCATGCACAGATAACAGCGCCATTGCCAATGCCAGCATCAGACTAGACGTAACCAAGCAGGCACACAAAGGCAAGCCTTCAGCTTCCAGGAAGACCAGTGCCTCAGCTGCTGAGCAGGTCAGCAAGCTTGAAGGCCTGAGCCGCTCAGCTTGCACGGATGAGCTGCCTGTTGCTTGCACTGCAGCCTATCTGGCAGGTCCAAAGCATCATATGGAAGCAGTACAGCTGTCACCTGCCAATTATTGCTCAGCTTCACTGCAGGCAGCAACAGCAAGCCAATCATGAAGGCCGACACCAGAATTGCATACCATGCTAGATCACGCAATGCCTCTTTTGAGGGCGCTCTCGAGACCACAGCTGCAGACCTCCCCCCAACTCCGTCCCCAGCATGGCTAGTACTAAACCCTTCACACCAATGCTGGTCCCTCTTGACTTGTTTGCCGACTTCAATATGGCTTGCCTCAACCGCTGTACAGCAGGAAGAAAATCAAATTGCCTGGCTGAATGACAGAAATTAACAGCAGTATGGGACTTTGCAATGTCATTTGCACAAACATCTTCAAACTGATCTTGCTTTTGATTTCTTGCGAGCACATGGAATAAAAGGCATGTGTTGGTGACACCGCCATTCACCAGGTACCATACGTCAGCAGCAGTGCACTATGCTCTCCGTGTCACACCACCTGCAATGTGTCACGGTACGCAATGCAACAATGGTGCTGGACAGACACTAGCTCTGCCGCATGCTGTAGGATTCTGGCCCTGATTCTGGCCTCCCACACACGTGCGATCAACACGGTCACCGGATGCCAGGGATGTGTAGCCTATGCGCCGCGAGGCGTCTCGAGGGCATGCCTGCCAGCCAAAAATTACTGACAATGCAGCTTCTGGTTTTATGCAACAGATCGAGCAGTGCACAAAAGGGTTGAGCAGTTTGCAGGGGATCAGTGTCTCAAGTATGTGACACTAGCTTACTGCTCAAACGGGTTGCACCTCATGTTCGACCACTCTGCATTAAAGCGAACAATAAATAGTGACTCCAAACATGCCAACATTGTATTTGAACGGCTCACTGGCCATACTTGCCAACACTGTTTCAGCCTTGATCGTCCATTTGCGCTGGGGTCAGAGTCGAGTCTGTCACTGCTGTTTGAATCGCGCAGCTTAACCTCTTCTGATGTAAGGTCGATAACTTTGCGAGCCCGCAATCGCGTCGCGCATGCGAATGCTGAAAGTTTTCAGCTTCCTCGGCAGGATCTAGACCAGAGCTGCATGCGTATGGTTAAGCTTGTGCAAGCCTATATCGCTTGCCCCAGTGCCGTCGAGGTGTATCTCAGTGAGCACCCACAATGGAAAGCACCTTGCTTGGACACGGGCACCGAGGTTTCAGCGCTGATCGTGGCCTTGCTGGATGTTCTGGGGTGAGCTACTTTGCTGTACCAGCTTCTGTCCGCGCTGTGTTTCTCCACGCTGCAGAGGTTGCTTCACACTTCATTTTCTGCCTGCGCCTCGTGATAATGTATGACAGCTGTCTTGCAGGCTGTGCGCTGTGCTAGTGACACGCCTTGGTCGTGGCTTCAGCACCTCAAGCAAGAAACCAGATCCAGCTGCATTCCTGGCACGACTAATGACCCGAGTCCACTTCCCGCTGTACACATCATTTCTTGTTGCCATGCATAATGTACCTCACTTCACCACCATGACGCACAGGTTGGGACTCAGATACCAAGACATTGAATGGTTCTCAAGAGCTGCAATGCTAAAAGTCATTCTGCAGGTACGCCTGATGCAACTGCATACCAAGAGAATATGCAGACATGCATGATAGATGCAGCACAGCAAAATGTGGGCACCCCAAATTGCTTCCCAGTTTCAGATCATTTCAGCCTTGATGTGATGTGTCGCAATACGTCGTGACTGTTTCACCAAGGTACTTGGATCAACACGTTTTCATACACAGGTGTAATGCTTTAAAGTTCCCACCAAAAGGCATGTGGGCTTGCCAATAGTATGTGCACAAGTGACTGGATTTTAAAGATGTTGCACAAGGCAGTGGCTAATTCTCATCTAATTTGCACAAGCCAGAGGCAAAAGTTCTGCCATTTTGCTGCTGCAGACCTGCACCAAGCAGGGAGCCATGCCTCCAGCTGTTCTTGCAGAAGCCAGAAGACATGCTGCAAGGCTGATTGAGCTGATGCCAGACAACCCTGGCAGCTGTGAAATCATGTCTTATGTGTTGATGCATGATGCTGAGCAGAGTCTGGAAGACGCACGCAGGTTAGCAACCACCGTTTCTA
>JAABUP010003718.1_pt1 | contig 26506 bp, 22 predicted proteins | sample 5559201 | NCBI WGS metagenome assembly JAABUP01 (sample SAMN10711887, study PRJNA513373) | rock metagenome | isolation source: Antarctica rocks | place: Antarctica | reverse complement strand
GTTGAGCCATCTTTGTAACAATTTACTCTGATGTGAAGTTCATGAGCTTTATTAGGAAGCTCTATTCAACCCCTTTGACTGGTATCTTTTGGCCTAAATAGGAAGGCGTCTTTTAGCTTTTAGGAGACGTACCTCAAGAGAAGATAAATGGACTTCTCGGCAACGTATCTGAATTTGAGTAAGTCTCTTTCGTTGGGCTAATTTGAAATCAGCTCAATTCGTAATGTGAAAAGGAGTATGTTTGATGAAACAGAGAGATGCGAGTAATTGTATGATTGGGAGATGACTAAGCTAGCTTACATAAGTAGTAATTTAGCAAGCTCGAGACGCGCTTTCTCCTGAGTCGCGCGTGCTTGAAAGAAACAACCGTCTTCACAAATCACAATGAGATACTACAATAAGGATGGAGCTCTGTATGATGGACTGGTGAGGTTTTCAGGTCTATAATATACATGTCCCCAATGAATGATACAGAAACCATCCAGATCGCCGCCGAAGCTGCTTGAAGGGCCCTTCCAAAACTACCATGCAGTATGGATGCTAACCGTGTCCAATGGCAATGGTGAGATTGTCACGCACAGCGACCGAGACTTTCTTTCTCAAGGGAATCTCTACATAAAGTCAAAAGCCAAAAACCGGAACGCAGAACCACAAACTTCTATTTTCTTTTCATTCCAGCCATACCTACTCGAATACACACTGTCCCAATCACGTTCTTTGTCTACTTTTCGACACACGTTACTACTCAAAGACCAAGATGGAGGAATGTCGCCAGTGGACACTACAGCTTGCGTTTATCACGGCGCAGTGCTCGACCACTATGGGGCCCCTTTCCTCCACTTTCGCACCGTCTTCGACGTTGACAAGCCGCATCCCAAGGCGATGGAATTTGTGATGAAACTTACAAGAGAGAAGGATCAAGCTCTGACGTTGAACGAGAAACTTCGGCTCGGTTATCGAATAGAGGAGGACTTGAACGAGACCATAGACAGAGAGCCGGACAGGACGAATGACAAGGATTTATGCGATTCGGCGGAGGACAACGTACAAGAGCTACCCAAGGCTCCAAAGGCCCACACATCCGCTGCCGCCGACATCATAAAGAAGATCACAAAGATCAGATCGAGCTTGGACGACGAACTTGGATCAGCCCGATCACAGCTGCAGCGCGCGATCGAAATGATGCCAGCGTCAACAGAGGAGGACGGCAGCGCAGGAGTCCGCAGCAGCAAGCGAAAGAGGATTGAAGCTTGAATATTAATCTACACGCTCCAGTGTAAACTCGGCCTATAAACACAGTCTTCCTGTTGCCGCATTTCATAGATGCTGCGACTCCCGGTACCCTCATCTAAAGCTCTGAAGCTTTCTTCGAAATAGACACGTGCCGTGTTGCTTGATTTGAGCAGCTTTTCAGGCCTCGGAGTACTTACAAGACGAGCAAGCAGTGCGTCCAGCCACATGATAAGCTCGAAGTGAAGGCTACCATAGGGAAGTGGCTCTGAGGAAATTGGACTATGAATTATCTAGAAGAAAAGGACGACGCACCCAAATCGAAGCTTTCCTCTCTCGTATGTAATGGCGTCAAACATTAGGACATCCGGAAAACCAAGCCTTTTGGGAAATGTCCTCATTCTGACAAGATTGTTGATAATCTGAAACATTGATCAGCTCAGCGCAGTCACTGCAACTTTCAGTCTCCTTGATTTCTCTAGCGCGACTACCGTCTCGATCTTTGCATAGAAAGACCAGAGTCAATCCTTCTCATTCTTGAAATGTTTCTGCGATCTCACTGCCGTCCTCAACCCCTTGGACATGTTCATTCATCGTTCCTTTTCCCCACAGTGCTTTTCGTCTACTAGATCTAGTCTCCCTTCCGAAAATGTGGCTGTATCTCCCTCTCCCACTCGTATCGGGTCGACAGGATTCCCTGCTTCCTTTTGGCCTTTGCGCATGTTCATCAAAGAACTATCGCGAGAATTGGCAATGAAAAACATTTGGAAAGCTTAGGGAATGGAAAGGAGATCAGATCGCGTAGAGAGAGCGTGAAAAGGGTCTTACTTAATCAAGATAGAACGTACTTAGCATTGTATGTGATGAAACGGCCTAAGATAATGTCCCAAACAATTCATTAATACGAATCTAATTCATGATAATCATTCATAACAGACATCGTTATGGGAAAATGGCAACAAATTTCTGCCAGACTGCCACGTCCTCACATGCCAAATACTTCTTCAACGATGTCTGCCCGGAATCAGGCGTTGAGAAGCCTCCGGAAGTCAAGGTCGGTTGCTCCGCGGATTTCATGAGATCAAACGCAGGTGCAGCGAGGAATAGCCCCGCAAAGGCCCCCATAAGCACGTCGGGAATGATCCCAGAGCCCTTGATCCCACCATCCTGTACCGGCCAAATCGCGAAGCTGGCTGCAGTCCAGATCACCATGAAGACACAGTAGATTACAAAGAAGTACCACGCCAGATTCAAATCGGCGGCGCCTTTTATCAGGAGCGCGACGCATATGATGCCCATGCCGAAAGCGCTAACGCCGTTGACAATCTTGAATAGAGCAGAGGCGAAGGCACCACCGTATCTTGCTTCCTCTAATTGGATGCGTACCGCTTTTTCGTGTCGATGGTGAGCGATATTGCCGAGATCGAGACTCCAAGGCCTCGAACCAATTTCAATGATCCCGAAGCCGCTGTCCAGTTCTCTGCGACCCAAAGGATCTGCACAATGGGACTGTACCGCAAACCAGCTGATCCAAGCAGTCATGAAAGCGATGAAGCCACCACTGGTAAGCCCGTTGACGATAGAGCCGATGAAAGCAGTCAGGACGGTGCTGAAGGCGCGGGCTTGCGGGGAAAGGTCGCACGATGATTCGGAAGTATCGTGAGTAGCCATGAAGTGCTTCATGGACAAGGATTTCAGGGTGATAATCAGCGGTTATGCGCCACCTTTCTACCTGATTATCCCAAGTGAGATAGGATGTTGGTATCGTGCGTGCGAAGAGAGAAAACATTGAAGAACGAAGAGAAGCGAGGCAAGACAGCAAAGAAATCGTTGAGGAGCAAGGTACAGTGTGATTCATTCAGTCATCCGTCGTTGAGCCGCAGTGAGGCTCAGCCTCGCAGGATTCCAGGTAGCCATACTAGGTTTGCCTACGGGATTAGTAGTAGGAGCTGAGGCCCCGGGAACATTCCAGGACATCGCCAATTCGCGTTCACTCTGCGACTGGGAAAATCTCAGCAGTCAGTCTACTTTTGGAGGTTCACGTTGAGATGCCGAGAGAAGGCGTCTGGGGTGATCCGTGTATGACTAATCATATCAGTCATGGAATATTCGAAATGTAATGACCAACGCCTATGGAATATTGCAACAGCGACGAGAGGATCCGGCAGCCTGTTCCATCATTTGCTCGTTCCGTACCAAAGTAAGATGATGAAAGATTAGCAGACGTGATTGATCTCATTTGACACGGAATTGAATCCTCGTAATATCGTTGGAGATCATTGCGAAAGGACCGGTATTGACGAGAAGGCCTGCCGCAGTCTCGTGTCTACCCAGGGAGATGGAGATGGGGACTTGGCCTTGTATAGAATGGAGAATTTGATAGGAGAAAAAAGCGAGGCTGGATCTCTTTAGCGAGTGTCAATCGGAGATGCTCCATCACCAGCAGGACCCTGCTTTTCAACCACCCTCGTTTTTCCCTCGACTTTTTTCCCACCTCCTCCGCTCGGACTCTTCTCCACCACACTCCCAGGCAGGGCTAGTGCGGGAATGTTACTCTCATTGAACCCGGAATCAGGCGCCTTGCTAGGCGTCTTGCTTCCCATGAACGGTGTATTAGGTCCCGGCGTTGACGCTTGACTCAGCACTTCGTCATAGAAAGCGGCCAATGCTTCCACATTAGTACAAAAGGCCTCAAAATCTTTCTTCGTGGCCTCGGGTGTTGTGTAGGAATTCGTTGAAGCAGGACGTGTGGGATCGATGAGTCTTGGGAAAGAAGGATTAGGGGAAAGTCCTCGACTTTGATTTGCTGATTGAGGGACGTCGAGCGTGGCGCGGATGGAAGGCGAGTTGTAGGGAGAATCGTGGGGAGAAGCATGAGAAGGGCGTGCAGGGCCATGATTCCCACGATGGGGGCTTGATCTAAAGATGCCTGGACCTCGGTCCTGATCACCCCCGGTAGAAAAGTTTGCCCTGTGAGTCTCCTGATACGATGTGTGGACGGTGTTGCGGTTATTGTAGAGTCTATTCGCCAGTATAAGAAAGTCTCCGTTGTCGGTAATTTGGGCAATGAGGTGGCCGGAGCGGTGGATGTATTGCGGATAGCGATAGTCTGGTCGGCCCCATGAGTACGTGACGTGCACATCAGACGGAAAATCAGATGCGGCCTCAAAGTCGAGGACAAAATTGAAGCGTTTCATGATGGCTTTTTGGTACAAGTTCTTCTCCGTCCTCAATTGCGGAGCAAAGGATGTGGTATCAAAGTAACTTTGTGGCTGTCTCTCGGGGGGTGATTTTGCAAGCTTAACGAGATCTGGAGCTCGGAACGGATGCATGCTGGTAATAGAAGAGGCTTCCCCAAGCGGAACCTCTACGAGACGCAGACCGAAACGATCAACTGCTGTGGCCCATGAAACGACAGCATCTTGTATCAGTTTTGGTGTCGTATTCATCCACTCTACTCGAATATGGTAGCAACTGTCCGGATTGTGTAGCCGGTCGTAGTGAAGGTTGATTAGTTCAGGTCTGTAGGACCGCTTGCGGTGATCCACATCGTAGATCAGAGATTTACTCAGCGCTACACCCAGCTGCTTCTGCCTTCCTGTAGGAGTGGTGGGATCGTTGTCTTCTGTTGGATTGCTACCTGAGCTTGAGCGGGAACGGCTGGTGGCCGGTATCTCCTTTGGCACATCTTCTGACACTGGGGTCGAGGGCACGGATGGCTTACCCCGGCCAAACCAGCCTCTGGACTCCGGTCTAGGTGTACGAAACTCGTCCGATATCTGATAGAAATAATTCCCATCTCTGAAGTTGTGCCGTTGCTCGACATGTTTAAACATTCCACTCTTCATAAGCTCATTACCGAGGTCAACAGCTTCATCCCGAGTATCCACATCTCTAAAATTCTGAAGTAGCCAGCTGGTCAATTCAAACCCAATGAAACAGTTGTAGTGCAATCGGAGATGCCACCGTCTATCCAGCATACGAACACCCTTTTCGCTTTGTATTATCTCAGCGAGACCTGCAATCTTGAAGTTCGCCCTCTGAAATAGGTCTGACTCCGGTAGTAGCTGAACTGGTCTTCCAGTAGCACCACCTTCCGCTACATTCTCAAGCTCAGCCGCGATAATAGCTGACGGGTTTCTGGTTTGATACATGATATCCAATGGGTTCGTATCTTTGCGATTTCGCAATGGCGCTTGGTATCGGCGCTCATCTGAAGGAATGTATCGAAAACGCTGCCATATTTGGGTGAGCTTTCGAATTCCCTCAAGCCGTATTTCTTCCTCATCGTCTTCGTCTGAGCGTTGTCGACGACGTGCACTGGAGGGAGCGTCTACCGGTATCAAGACAAACCGAGCACGCCACGGCCGGAGGCTTTCCACGAAGTCTTGAGCTTGTGGTCTTTCATGTCCAGCAATGAAGGCGTCAATTGCTTTCCAGTCAAAGTTGCTGCGATGCGGTGCGATCGAGATCTCTTGAAGGTCATACTCTTGAGCTAGCATTGAACAGATGAATGGTTTGTAGAGCATAGGTTTCTCCCCAGGACCTTTCTCTGTTTCGGCACGGTAGCGGAAGAGCTGCTTGATCTCGATTCTATTTGCATCGATTCGGGAAATCCGATGAAGCGTACCTCCTCGCGAAAGAAATACCGGAGTCCCAATCTCCTCCAGAATGCGCTGGTCGAAAACATTGAGTGTTTGCAGAGACGAAATTCCAGTGCTTTCCACGACCCGTGGACCCACTACCAGTTGGAAGCCGCGAGAGAGACGAAAGGCTAGGATCTCTGCGACCAGCGATCGAGGGGTCTCCGAGAGCTCCGCATTCTCAGGTAAGAAGATGTCGTATGTGGTGCTCTCGTACTCCTCCGCAAGCTGTTCGGCAGAAGGGAAGTCCTCGGTGGTTAGGGGAACGGCTGCAGGAGAGCATAGAGATTTCCACTTTATTTGAGAGGTCTTCAAAGGTCTTGGAAACACATGTTGCCATCTTCCTAATCGACTAGCCAGGGCGGCCTTGGTCTTGGATGGATTTGACGGATTGAGAATTGTCAACCAAGGTGCCAATGTAGTACTGGGGGACAGAGCCACTGCCGCGGGCTGGATCTCCGCTGCCCCGTCAGAATCCATCGGATGCGCGTCCTCTTCGTGCTCTCGCAAGTCTTGTAGAGCGGCCAGCCTGTACTGCAAGTGACCACCTGCGGCAATGTCACGTGATTCTGCATCATACGGCCTTGGTCCTGGTTGTCTGTCGTTGGTGACACGTACCACTGTGGAGTTTCTTATTGGGATTGGTCTTGATTGTTGAGTCTCTGATTCAGATGACTGGGCCATCTCTGGATTGCTAACAACAGCCTCCTGTGACGCGTACGCATCAGATATCTTTCGAGATTTGGTGGGTGTGGTGCTGGACTGGCCCGTCGGCTTCGCCGACAGCCCTGATCGAAGTCCACGGCTGAGCAAGGAACCCTCGCCGTGCTTGGTAGTGACTTCAGTACTTGCGACAGCCTTCGCAGAGAATCCTCGAGGGCCGAAGCTGATTGGGCGAGTGGTCTCCGTTTTAGGACGTGTACTTTTGTCGCGAGAATGCTTGTCATTGAGAGTGCCCTGTTGGACGGATCTGAGGTGGGACGGCCGATGTTGTATCCCTTCCATGTCTAGGTAGCTGTCTCTCACATGACCAACTCTGTCCTTGATCGATGAGCTGTCTCGAGTACCAGCAGATGTTCCGAGAAGAGCGGGGCTATAGCGATGATAGTCCCGCTTTGATTTCACTTTTCCAGATTTGAATTTACGATATCGTTTCTTTGCCACCAGAGGGTGACGAAAGACAAGGTCATCATAATCATCCATCCATTGGAACTGAGGGCGTAGGCTCCGTTCGGTACCTGAGTGATCAGACGCAAGAGATGTCGAAAGAGCTGATATTTGGGGTCCCATTTGATGACCTTGTGAGCCAAAAGAGTTAGATATTGGCAATCTGTTGATGAATTTTGGGGATGTGAATGTGGCATTGTTGATGGAACTGTGAACTTGGCTCGTCGCACGATGATAAGTCCGTGAGAGCCGGGGAATCGATATGTCGCTGATGGCATTTTCCATCACCCCCATCATTTGAAGTTCGTACATTTTCACTCTCGGAATAAAAGTCTTATGCTGCGGCGTATCAAAACTAGACTTCTCTTTAGGTTTCTTAAGCACAATAGTTTCGGCATTTCCCTTGCCTGATGACGAAGTCCAAAATGAGATATCAATCCAATGCGGGATTCCGTAGCTCCATGTTTCTTTAGGAAGCTTGTCCTGCAAGCCGAATTTCTGTAGCTTTGAATCATCCGGCCCGAACGTCGAAGGAGGAGTCCCTGAACTATGCTCACCAGCAAAACTACCGGTGGGTGTGACCTCATCATCCTTTGTATTGATCATCCTAGCAGACATCGCATTATCTTGGGCAGTCGGAGGTGGTCGGTATTTGAACAGAGGGACGGAGTGCAAAGGCATCTGCGACAAGCAGACAAGATCAATGCCAACGCCGTTATCGATGAGGTTTTCTGTTGTCGCGACCAAGAGATTATAGTCTACCTCGAAGACGCCCGCGCCGGGTGATATCACCACGATGGAAACCCCTGTTCTGACAAGGTCTCGGTCAATGTAATCCGAGGAGAATTGCGAAGAAGCTAGATTGATGGCTTCAAGGAGATTCCCGCATGATGCGGCAGACGGATGTCCAGCAATCACATGTTTAGGTGTATCTGCCAACGCGGAAGACAGACCTTCCCCTAAAGGTAGGTGATCCCCAGTATCAGGTCTTCGGATCGATATGTCCCTCAGAAATACTTTAAACTCTTTCTTCAATTGATTAAGAATATCTGCCCATTCACCACTGGCCATATCACTGACGATGACTCGGTAAAAGTCTTTCGTCAATTTTTGATGTTCAGCCTTCGGCGCTTGGTCTTTGGCTGAATTGAACCTCGTCACGTTGGCACCCGAGGCTGTATGTTCCTCATATGTCATCCTGGTAAAGAGCACGACACTTACTAGATGCTTCACTTTGAGCTCGGTCCATTTCTTGAATAATTCGGGAAGAAACCCGTTGATAACCTTGTCAAACATGATCTCCCCAGAACCCTCGGCATCGAAGTCCCACATCTCCTTGGACACCTGAATAAAGAGCACGTAACGCGCAGATTCACTGCGAAATATGGGCTTGGTTGAAGGGTGGAAAAGGGCCGATTGCACTTTCCTGCCTTGTACAAAGATAGCTTTGATGTAAGCCCTTATACTGCCCATATATTCCACCTTTTGTCCTTTGTGTATACAAGTGTTACCCAATACAGATACTATTAGACGCCACATGTCGGCACGAGGTAGATATTGGTCTCGGAAGACAATCTCGGCATGAGTTGCTTGGCTGCCAACTCGATCAGCTGTCGATACCAAGAGCTGGGTCCCTTTCTCAAAGCCGAATGCAGTCGCGATACGGCGAGAAACGGAAATCTGTAGCGTCGGTAGCTTGGAGAGGACCTCCTGGGCCACGGGGTTGTAATGAAAATAAAGGCATTGATTTTGCTCCACGATCTTGTGTTTGCGCTTGGGACCTGATACAGTATTGCCATCGACGGGAGCTGTCAGCTGCAGCAAGTCTCCTTCTCTCACAACATGGTTTGGCGAAATGTTTAACAAGACATCTTCTTTCGAGACGGTCTCCTCATGTATGGACAAACCGAAGCATTGCGGGGCCAACCCCTCTGGTGGCTGCACCACTGAGTCTTCAGGCGGAGGACCTTTTGCGAGCTGTCGCTTACCAATCTCTACGGCCGATGAGCTCCCCGTGCTCACTTGTCGTAGATGGGAGCCCCGGAATGGTCCACGAGGTGCAGCATCGGTGGCCATTTCTGAGAGGCCGGCTACTGCGAGCTATTGTTGATGTTCGGCGCCAGTACCATATATTGGGACCCTTCATACCCTTCATCATTGGGCTTCAACATTGGCGAAGGTGAGTCAGCCTTCCGTAGTACCGGGAGGTCAGGTCTTTGTCTTGTCGGGCACCACACGAAACCTGTCCGACCACCAGCTCGGCTGCAGTGTAAGGCGCTGGATCAATCTTCTTTTTATCGGTATCAGCTCCCAGCCAGCGACAGGGTTTGTTGTACGTAGCTGTGAGACTGAATGTATAAAAAGATCGGTATTTTAAGGGCGTTGAGGACTGAGACAGAGTAGAACAAGCAGTACTCCACCAAGCCGTACTCCCAATCCACAAGGTCATCAATGATGGCGCTGCGTCTGCCTTCAGCAGTCACCCATTGAGACGGCGCATACTATTATTGAAGGTAATGAAGGCTGCAAATTAGCCAAGGCAAGATGCGCTCATCATTCCCAAGCGTCAATCTTCGACACAACCTGCTTCACTCCTTGCGTACGCAGGATTCTCCGTTGCACAAGCTACAAGACCAGCCTTCACCGCATCACTGCTCCTCTAGAAACCAACATACCCTACGTATTAAGAAATCCCAACGGTCATAAAATCATCCTACTTACACGCGCCTCACACCCACACGCGAAAATTGCCTCAAAGACGGCCAAGCCAGCCAAGCATTTAGGGGCAGTGCAACTCCCTTGTGGCGGCCGAGCTTGATTGATTCAGGGACCTGATCCAGGGCTGCCAGGATTTTCGCCTAGCTTGACAACGCAACAAGAACAACTAATCTGGCACTGGTAGAAGCAAACATTTCCTTTCTACTCTTGGTTTCCCCCATCATTATTCTGCCTCATCACTCTTGACAAAGCCTACATTACTCACAGCAGCCACCGTCTGCCTGCGCTTCCGACCACGTTGCTTTAACCGCGTGGCACAGTAGCTCTGTCGGTACCTGAAGGATCGGCCCCCCTGTGGCACACCTGCAGATCGACCACTGAAAGCTCCCTCTCACCCTCCATCTGTTTTCCTGGTGACGCCTTACGCAGCGGTCATTCTCTTTGGTCTTTTCAAACAGTGAGGCTTCCCCGCTCGCACCACCTGCGCCCTTGCAAGGCTGACCGTTGTCATGTGAAGCCGCGACAACAACAACCTCAATCCTCCCGTGCGCTTCAGTCCACCACGATAACTTTTCTACCCGACGATGCGTAAGTCCCGCTGAAGCCTGGTCTCTCCCACCTCAGGGGGGCGACTGATGCATCAACCATACTCATGCTCCCTCTAGACAGATATCGAGCGGCTGCGAAGCGTCAGGCTTGGTACGATGACGATGAAGAAACCCCAAATTACAACCCCTTCCGCAAGATCAGAACACGTAGTAAACACCCGTACGATGAGGAGAACCCGGCCCTGCGAGTGCCCACCAATCGCTCCGAGAACTATGCTACACCCTCAATTGAGGCCCAGCGGCGGTCGAAGAATTTGGAAGAGATCGATATCCCCAAGCACGCCGACACCATGCCCTCTTCCTCAGGCCCTGCCTCATCCAAATCCCCCGTCAACGGGCCCGCTTCAGACGTGAAGGATATGGCAAACGATGGGCAGTCGGGGGGTGGTCATGAAAGAGAGAAACAGTTCAGTCAAGATTCTGACCCCGTCTCAAGTGAAACGATCGTTGACTCAGAGGTTCTGTCGAATGGGAAAGCCAGGAGGTGGAAGTTTCCTTTCATCGGAAAGAAAAGCAAGGCTGGAGATGATTTGGACTCTGAGAAACCGAGAAGGCAATCTTCGTTGTTCAGAAACGACCCACAGAAGTTCACGGCCATGGGACAACTTCGGGCGACACTTCTCAACTCCTGGATCAACGTGCTGCTCATATTTGTTCCTATTGGTATTGCCGTCAATTATGCCGGTATACCTAAAGTCGGAGTCTTCGTTATCAACTTCATCGCCATCATTCCTCTCGCAGCTATGCTCAGCTATGCGACAGAAGAAATCGCTTTGCGGGTCGGAGAAACGCTGGGTGGATTACTTAATGCGACATTTGGGTACTTCTACACACCAGGCTACGCTTTACTGTGCAATCCACTAATCAGGTGCTAGCAACGCGGTTGAACTCATTGTCTCTATTCTGGCTCTTACAAAGGACGAGATCGACATCGTCCAGGAGTCTTTGATTGGCAGCATACTCTCCAACCTGCTGCTCGTCTTGGGGATGTGCTTCTTCTTTGGTGGTCTCAATCGCATCGAGCAACATTTTAATGTGACCGTAGCCCAAACCGCAGCAAGTTTGCTAGCGCTGGCAGTGGGCAGCCTGATCATTCCAGCGGCGTTTCAAGCTTGGGCAGATGGCACACGTAAGTCTACGCACACCATGACCTACATCCTCCTTTTACTAATGTCTTGATTCTACTTGCAGAGGAGCTCAAGTCGTCTAAAATTACTCAATTGTCACGTGGAACCGCCATTCTCTTACTCGTAGTCTACGGAGCGTATCTCTTCTTCCAGCTCAAGACCCATGCATCGATGTATAACGAACCTAGTCAAAAGACCGAGAAACGGTCGAACAAGCCCGGAAAGGGCGACTCTATCACAAGCGTTGCCAACATGGGCGCCGGAATCTCAGCCTCCATGGGTGGTCAGGCGGCGCAAGAGACACCGATGCGACAACCAGAAGAACAGGAAACACCACAACTCAGTAAATGGGTCGCCCTGTTCACTCTTGCTACTGCGACCGCTCTTGTTGCCCTCTGTGCCGAGTACATGGTCGACAGCATTGACGCTATCACCCAAGGTGGCAGCGTATCGCGAACATTCGTTGGTCTTATCCTCCTACCAATCGTGGGTAACGCAGCTGAACACGCTACTGCCGTGACTGTCGCTTGCAAAGACAAGATGGACCTTGCCATTGGTGTGGCTGTAGGCTCCAGCATGCAGATTGCACTGCTTGTCATACCCTTCACTGTCGTCCTCGGGTGGATCATGGGCAAGAACGACATGAATCTCGCTTTTGACGGTTTTCAGATTGCCGTCCTATTCGTCGCCGTGTTGCTAGTCAACTACCTCATCCAGGATGGGAAATCACATTGGTCAGTGTCATGTCTGGTAATCTTCGTCATCAGAAACTAACAAAATTTCAGGTTGGAAGGGGTACTACTGCAAATCCTGTACATGATCATTGCTCTTGCTGCTTGGTAGGTCCTATTACGCCTCATGATAGCGCATGTCTCCCTAACCTTGCTCAAGGTTTTATCCTCCGGACGACCCCAGGACGAACAACGCTAGATAAACCTAGCATCTATGAATTCGAGAATTTCCAAGGGAAGCTCGCGAGAGATCAGATACCATAAACCCGGGCTTTGAACGGGTCTCTAGCCTGACTTCAACAACGTCTAGAGTAAACCTCCGAGTGTCACAAGCGGCGAGTAGATTACCTCGAATCTTGCGACGGCTCCTATGACCTCCTCGACCTAACATGCGACATGTTCTTCAAAATGCTCCTTTGACAGAAATCTCCCCTTTTCGACGTCCCTTCATCACTACTCAGATCTCTCAGTTGGACCTAATTTCTTCAAGCTTGCGGCAATTAGAGGTGTCCTGCGTCTTCCCTGTGCCCGAACGGATTCACGCTGGGCGCATCTCTCAGATTTTGTACGTTTTTAATTACCTAACATTACGAATCTCCTTTTCTTGGGCGGCAATCTTCTCTTGTGGCATTCTTAGAACGCGCGACCTCACGGCGACTGGCATTCGGCGAAGTTGAGGTGGTTCCGCCACTGGAGATGGGGAGGCTGGCCCCATACGAAGGCTTGCAAAGCACTCTCTTTTGTACATATTCCCACAAAACCTGTGCATACGGTTTTTCGTCTTGGTTAGCGAGGGGATGGATTAAGAATAGTACAGTCAGAAGATGGCTTGCGAACAGAACATGGTATCTTGACTTTTCCACAATTAATCATCCGCACTCTAGTGACAGCTCACCAATCAACAAACTATCCAGCAAATTGGAGAAAGGATTCCAGTTCTTTCTCGTGAGTGGATCCCACCTGTTTAGCTGAACGTGATACAGGAAATGGGGACGTAGTGGGACTTGAGCACGCTCCTTCGCGCCTTCGTGCCTTCCCTAGAAAATTCGCCACCTTCCAGCGTCCCACACTGAGCCTCCTGCTACCGCTCATTTAACCCAGCACGATGCCCGTTGCTTTTCCACAAGATCAACATACTCTAAGACGATTCGCTAAGGCTTGCTCAAGGTAACGTCCAGATGCTCTTACGCATGAGAAACATCATTGCATCGGAGTGCATATGCTCCGGCCAAACGGCAAGGTGATTGACATTGACCCTCTCACGCTTACTTATGATTCTTGCTGACGATCCGATTTATACAGCAGCCTTGCTTCTTCGCCCTCTACGCTCGACCTCTCCCAGCTCGATCGAACATATACCATGCTCTTCGTTCCCCTAGTGCTTGGACGTCATTCGTATCCATTGGGGTCAGCGAGGTCTCTGGCTATGTCTGTAGACCTCCGGTATTGGTGTGTACGAAGGTGCGCAATACCTACGTCGAACAGCGGACAGCATCGGTGGAGCTGGCATCGACACTGGCAAATCCAACATGGCTGCCGCCTTTCCCACGCTCGATCGGTCGGTCAAGCTGTTCCGTAGCCAATGGCCCCTCAGATTCATCATCTTGAGACTCCGAACGCCTACACCCTCTACTTTGGCCATAATGATGGCTCGCAGTGTCAACTCTTCACACCAAGCCATAACTCGATGAAGCTTTGCGCTTTGCGCTTTCCTTGCTGTCTGGAGTCAACAACGGCGTTCTTCATTTGGCAGCTCTCTTCAGCCAATCCATCGGTCACGAAAGCAGCGGCCGCGTTGTGCTTGTCATTGACCTCGCTCTCACCCATTTACTCACTCACTTGCCCCTGGCAATCCGGGACTAAGCACATCTTTGGTCTGGCTTCTGATCTTGATCATCTTGGATGCTTGCAACCTCACCTACTTTCTTCTACTTTCTTCAGTTCTCCAACCTTCCTCGACACACTCACTTGCAACCTTTGGTACGTTGAGGACTTCACTCTTCCTTATCTCTCCACCTTCCTCGACTTGTGTCTTCAACCTCCTACATTCTTCCGCCTTTATTCATCACCGACTCTTCTTCTCTTCCACAACCCTCGACACCTCAATCTGCTTCATCTCTCAACCTCCCTCCACTCCTCATCCTCATTCATCATCTACCTTCTCGAAGTGTATACCCTTCATCAATTCCTGCACCAAGTCTCTTCGAATTTCTTAAGACCTTCAATTTCTTGGTCTTTCACCTGTCTTCCACCCCTCAACCTAAAATTCTGTCTTCCCATCTTGAAGTCTCTCACTGTCATCATTCTCTCGCCAAGTCTTATCTAAGACCTCCGACTCCTTGGTCCCTCAATATTCCTCCACGCTTCAACCTCGTCTATCTCCCACACACCTTAACCCTCCAACCTTCATTAAGTCTTCTATTCGATCTCCTCATTCCTAATCGAGACTCAGAACCTCATTGTCAGCATCAGATCCTTCGCCAGGTCTTGATTCTCTTCTACCTCCTGCGTTCTTGAGCGCTCTAAGCTTCAGAGCTCTTTAAGCTTCACCGACTACTCCACTGGGTATTTGGTTCTATTTGGGACGTTGAACATTTTCACTCCCCAAACCTCTTCTACCTCTCAAGGGCTCAAATCTTCTCTCATACTTCGTCTTCCTTATATCGTCGACTTTCGCTATCCGGCAACGCTACTCAACAAGATCTGCAAGTGGTTTTGGGTACTTGTCTTTCATCCACTTGACAAGGATTGGAATATTCGGCTTCAACGTCAATTGGAATAGATGTAAGTCACACTGCTTTGAGCAGATTTCTTTCTGCCATGTCTTCACCTCATCGACCACAAGCTCTCAGGGCGGGGATCGTTGCCCTTATACTCGATCTTTGCAGGTCTTGTTGCTTCTGTTCACAAGGCTTGATTGTCCATTTCTTCTGGTTCTCCAACGAAATATTTCGACTGAGCATTTCGATCTTCCTGAGTACTTCTCTTACGCTGCAAATAAACTCACAGATTCTTACCATTGCCTTCACGGGCGCCAAGGTTCAACGCCACCGCAATCTTTAACTCCTTTGGCAACACCGTACCAAATTATCAATCTTGCTCTATCGCTTGGGCTGTCTTTATGTCCATCTAAGGTCTCTCGGTATGACTTCAGAGAATAGGCTCTCTTTGGACGATGCCTTGCGGCACGACCGTCCTACCATAGATGACGAGAGCCTTGCCCATCTGCTTGAGAGCCAGATGGACTCCTATGCTCCAGACCTGCCAATGTCAGGCTTGGAGAATGAAAGTATTGTCAATCAGAACGCCACTGATGGGACAGACATGACAGCATCCGATCGAATTCGGGGACTCCTACGTGATCCCAGTGAGCATACAGATGCAAGCGGTACGCAGCCCGAACCAACAAATGCACACGTCAACCCTAATCAATCTGACATAGATACAGATGTCCACATCAAGGAAGAGTCTCCTGGCTTGGAAATCATCTCGAGCAAATTCATCCCTGGAGAAATCATTGATCTTTCTGATACCGAGGACGTGGCCATCAAGCAAGAGGCCGAGAGTGCACCTTTCAATTGGACAAGTATGCCGGCCGGAAGTATCATGATCTCTGATAGCGACGATGAGGACGAGGCTGTCGCGCGAGCTAATAAGCTACCCTCTGCAGAAGATCCTGCTAAAGCGAGTCCAGTGCGTGATTTGGCCGTCGATATTGGCCGCAATATGGACGAGCTTGGGGAGAACGACATACCGAGGGTTACTTCAGCACCGCACTTAGGAAAGTTCATGCTGAATAAGAAGCTAAACTCTCCCGCCAAGCCTCAGCCTCAAGATATGGCAGACTTGCGAGAGAGGCAGCGAGCGAGTCTGGAAAAAGCACTAGGCAATCCAATAATAACAGGAGCTGGGGGAATATTCAAGGTTCCACAGCCATCAATATCATCAGCTTCAAGGATGCCCGATGACGATGGTTTTTCTTGGATGACTGATACCATGGTCCTAGACGATGAGCCTGCAATTGATTTCCAGGCTCTGAAGAAAAGCTATAAGGCCAAACGAAAAGCTCGCGCCAATACATTGGAAGATGACATTCAATTCAAAAAGGCCCATATCGAAGCGACTAATCTTCTGAGGAAGCAAGCTCTAGAAATGGCGGAGCACGACACCTCCGATGAAGCTGAAGAGAGTGAAGATGGCTTATTTGTGCGGGAAGAGCCATCCCTTTCAACGACAAAGACACCATTCTCGATGTCGGCAGATAGCAGAGCTGATAATGATGATGTTGTATTTACGGGCATGCTTACCGGGAAGAGACCCTCAAGACAACCGAACAACAAGAGCTCTGCCAACGAGCCTGAATTCTCTACCAAAAGAAGCCGTGCCAATGCGCTCAAGAGGGAACTACGAAGTAATATGATGGCGGGAATTGAAGCAATACTCTTGAAAGACCAGCGACGCCTCGAATTGCAAACTGCTAAGGCGGCTGAGGCTGAAGATAAAGCTCAGGGTAAGAAGACGTCGCACAAGAGGAAGACAAGCACAACTCTTGTCGGAACCTCGGCGAAGCGCACAAAGACTGGTAGAATGAGCAACGTCGACAGCCTAATGAACAGCAATATCTACGAAGATTCAAATGCTAATCTTGATAAGCCGGGTTTACCTCAAGTGACAGACAAAAAGAAAGCGGACTTTTTGACGTCGCTGATAGCAAACATCCCTCTGGAGGATTGGAAGCAAGCCAACGATGATAGGATTGACATTGTAAGAGCCTCTAGAATACTTGCCAAATACAAGGTAGTACCAGATGGTAAGGGTGATTGGGCCTTCAAAGGGATGAAATCTTCCCTATACCACTATCAACTCCAAGGAGCTGCCTACATGAAGTCGAGAGAAATCGGAGAACAGAATCCCCACGGGGGTATTCTTGCCGGTAAGCTTCTCAAGTCTGTACTATTCTCCTCTACTGCTCTTGTCTTTGTAATTTTCTGAGTGAATTGAATCTACCTGCTGTGTGGTAGCGCTGATCAGGAATGGTAGATGAGATGGGGTTGGGAAAGACGGTGCAAATGATCGCGACTATGATAGCCAATCCGCAGCTGGACCCAAGCGGACCCAAATGCACATTGATCGTGTGCTCGCCGGCTCTGATGGGTCAATGTGAGTTTCTTTAACAAGATATGATCGTTTCAGGCTCTAAGAAATTTGTAGGGGAGAAAGAAATTGAGTTTCACGCCGAGAGATCAAGTTTTCGAAGGATCGTCCGTCATCATGGCCCTACAAAATACTCGGGTAGGGGCGCGGAGGAGGAGATGGAAAGGGCAGATATCATGTGAGTGAAACACCATGACTGAGGAAGCTCGCTAACACTACTAGTCTGACCACATATGGAGAGGTGATTGAAGTTTGGTGTTGAGCGTTCGATTGTGCTGATTAGGAAGTAGGTCTTGAAGTCATACCCCAACTGCGAAGTTCCCGAGCAGTTCAAAACCCCCAAAGAAAAAGAAGGCTGGTGGGTCAAGGAATGGGATGAAAAGCGCGGATTACTTCACAGAGCACTATTCTACAGAGTCGGTGAGTCCTCCCTTTCAAAATCTCGTTGGTGACTGTTGTTAAGGCTTTCCTTATAGTACTTGATGGTCAGCTCTGTGTTCCAAATAACGCAAAGGGTATGCTGAATACTTTCGCAGAGGCACAAGCCATCAAGAATCATACATCCCTGACCTCAATTGCCTGTAGAGCTTTGATGGCCAGGCTGAGATGGAGCTGTAGCGGTACTCCGATTCAAAATAGGCTTGAGGAACTCTTCCCATATTTCAAGTTTTTACGCGTCAAGCATACCGGATCGATCTCCGTGTTCCGCCACAACTTCTGTGTCAAAGACAGCGATGTCTGCAATAAGCGACTACATAGTATGCTGGACGGCATGATGATTCGAAGGACACATCAAGATCGTGTTCTAGGAGCGCCTTTGCTGAAATTACCAAAAAATACTCAGCAGACTCTCGAATTGGAATTAAACGCCGTAGAGAAGCGAGTCTATGATTTGATAAGAATGAGATGTGTGAAATACATCAACACGTAAGTACTTCCAGGCGCTTGAGGGTCACTTCTGACAACGTCCAGCGTTGCTAAAAATGGAGAGCTTGAAGAGAGATTTTCAGCACTTATAGTGAGCCAGTCATGCTAATTGTCCCATGTTCACTCACAAATTTGCAACAGATCATGTTCCAACGCTTAAGGCAGATGGCATCGCATATCTTCATGGTTCAAGAAGCTCTGGAGAAAGAGCTGGAACTCCCTGCTGTCGACTACTTATGGACCTGTATCATTACAGACAATACAGAACATTCTTCGAATGAGATGGATATGCTAGTAGCTCTGAGAAAGATGATTGCAGAAAAGGAAGAAAAACCTGAAGAAGGGCAGGGTACTGAGATTTCATTCACAAAGCCTCGGGAGAAATCAGACGCCCCGAAGCCTAAAAAGAAGAAGTCAGACACACTCATTGTCAGGTTTACCAAATTCCTGAAAGAGCTCAAGAAGAGCTCAAAGACCGAGGAGCTTAGGGGCCGCACCCTTTGCCAGCGGTGCTTAGATTCGCCGGAGGACCCGCACGTCACCAGTTGTTTGCATCTATACTGCAAGGAATGCCTCAACAACATGGCGAACGATGCATCCGATCGAGATCTTGATCACACACCCTGCGATAAATGTGGTGAAGTCTATACAGAGAGTGTGCCATGTGGGGGTCTGAAACAGTTGCAGATCCGTGATCTTTCCGCCTCCGTCTTCCAGTGTGACAAAGATAAAGCGTCACCCAAGAAACCGCATAAGTTGACAATGAAATACGTCGACCTAAAACCCGAACCCCTGTTGTCCACTAAAACAGCAGCTGTTAAGGGTCAACTCGAGAAGTGGCTCAAGGAAGACCCTCAGTGTAAGATCATAGTCTTTACAGAATGGCAAATGATGCAAGTACCCCTAGAATACCCAGGATACTTTATACTGACATTATATACAGCATGCATATTCTCGGACGGGTCTGTCAGAAGGAGGGCTGGAAATGCTGCCATGTGAGCTAAAGCTCCTCCAGCTCCGAGCATGGTTTAAGCTCACGCTCTGCAGTATAACGGAAAGATGTCATACAAGTTTCGCGATGAATCACTAAGCACGTTTCGTGATCCGGACTCCGGCGTGAAGATCTTGATAGCATCGCTGAAATGTGGTGGTACAGGTAAATTCTATAGATTTAAGGTCATATCCACTTGTGCTGACACCTGAAGGCTTGAACTTGACAGTCGCATCCAGAGTTATCTGCGTTGATCTTTGGTACAACAAATGCGTTGAGCAGCAAGGTAAATCAGTTTCTCTTATGTATAAGGGACATAGGCTAAAATATGAAGCGTTCGCCCGGGTGTTCCGCGTCGGTCAAACGCAGGAGACTTACATTACGAGATGCGTGGTTAAGGGCACCGTAGACGAACGCTTGATCGCGATGCAGGAGGAGAAAACCCAGATCATAAGCGGCGCAATGGATGATAGATCTGTGATGGCACAGCTCACAGTCACGGAACTCATGCGACTCTTCGGACCCGTAGCATATGATGAGAACAGCAAACCTTTTATTCTGGTTGACGACGATGTCACCATCCATGGAGATGCCGCCCAGCAGCCAAAGATCAGCGAGGATATCTGACCTTTCTCAGTCTATGATGATACAGTTTCACTTTTCATGTTCTGTTCTTCCAGCGGTCTCTCCTTCCAATTTCAAAGAGAACAGCGATGTTTCTGCAGCGTTGGCTCCTGGCTCCTGGCTCCTGCACATACAGGGTTCGGTCATGCTTCTTGGGCATTTGCCGATGTCAGCACGATTGGGTCAAGCCCTTCATATCGCGATGTGGCATTTGACTGGCCAAGCCAATCCAGTTTTCCTCTGGCAGTTGGCCATATCCTGATCCAAAAGTTGGGTATCTCCATCCTGCCCTCGGTGGCTTAGGCTCTCGGCTTCTCCACCACAGTCATTTTAGATGACGAATATCTTACGACCTTGAACATCTCATAAATCATGTATTTAGTCCATAATCAAAGAATATTTGAGGATTTATTCCCCTCAAACGATCCGTATCGCTGTGAACAAACCCTAGTTAAAGTAATAGTGGACATTTTCGTGCCAAGAAAATCACTTTACGCGGTGCGCGCTTCCAGAGCGCGACGCGTCCCCCAGTCTAAAGTAGAGCAACCCCTCTAGGTAGAGAACTTCATCGAGGCGCAAAACGCAGTCCTATGCTCACTATTTCACCATGTCTTCAATCGTGAATGGTCTTATAAATTCAGACAACCCCGACCTCGACCTCGCTGCCGGTGTCCGTCGAAAGGGTGCCTCAAAGATGCCCAACGGCCGAGGCGCACAGCGCTCATCAATACCACCATCAGAGAGCAACGGAGCGCTCAGTGATGTGGAAGGATTTCCAGATGATGAAGTCGTGGGCGCGCGAGGTACAGACCGGAACAGACCTCAAGATCCAATGGCGAGGGCTGTGCCTAAGGTAGTGGATAGAGTGGGCGAGAAAGTCGCTGAGGAGTTTGAAAACTTTCTTGATAAGTTCGTACCGTTTGAACAACATCATAGCAAAACAATTACTAACCTGCCTAGTTTCATTGAAGATATCACTTCGTCCGGAGCCCCTCCCTCCAGCGCGGTGACCAGCGACAAATACTACATTGCCCAGATCCACGGCCTGCGAATCTACAACCTCTCCACCCTCTACGTCGACTTCCAACACCTTTTGTCCCTTCAGAATCAGACCTTAGCCAACGCGATCGCAAATGACTACTACCGATACCTCCCATTTCTCACTCGAGCGCTACATAATTTAATCGCGAAGTATGAGCCCCGGTATTTCAAGGAGCACCGACAGCCTACGAGCGCATCTTCACAAACTGGATCGTCCGTTGCAGGCAATGGAGAGAGTCAGGCCGAGACGCAAGGATCGAGGACAACGAATCAGCAGACAGATAAGCTGTTTACTTTGGCTTTCTACAATCTGCCTCTCATTTCGCGAATACGGCAGCTACGGACAGCGTCTGTGGGCAAATTACTGTCGATATCGGGAACAGTGACGAGAACATCAGAAGTGCGACCCGAGCTCTATTTGGCCACATTCACGTGCGAGGGCTGCAGAACGGTCATAGCGAACGTGGAGCAGACTTTTAGATACACTGAACCGACACAATGTCCCAATCTAGTTTGCGGTAATCGACAAGGATGGCGCCTGGACATACGGCAGAGCATTTTCGTGGACTGGCAGAAGGTCAGAATACAAGAAAACAGCTCGGAAATCCCTACAGGCAGCATGCCCCGAACGATGGACGTGATTCTACGAGGGGAGATTGTGGATCGTGCCAAAGCTGGAGAAAAGTGTGTGTTCACTGGGACGCTGATCGTAGTGCCAGATGTCAGCCAGCTTGGACTGCCGGGTGTAAGACCAGAAGCCACAAGAGACAATCGTAATGCGCCGAGAGGTGGTGATGCTGGAGGAAGTGGAGTCACTGGTCTCAAGGCTTTGGGTGTTCGCGATCTGACGTACAGAATGGCTTTCCTGTCCTGTATGGTAACCCCAGATACTTCGACACCAGGACAAGCTGCGAATCAGCAATTAAATGGCCAGGCTGGCAATATTCTGGCTTCGCTGAATCAGACTGCAACGATTGATCCACAAGATACTGGTGATCATGCTCAAGATGCGTATCTGCAATCGTTGACATCATCCGAGATCGAGGATCTGAAGCAGATGGTACACAGTGACCATATCTATTCGAGACTTGTTAATTCGCTGGCGCCTATGGTTTATGGTCATGAGATAGTGAAGAAGGGATTGCTACTGCAGCTCATGGGAGGTGTAAGCAAAGTAACACCGGAGGGGATGCAGCTGAGAGGCGATCTGAATATCTGCATTGTTGGAGATCCGAGTACAAGCAAGAGTCAATTTCTCAAGTAAGTCTGGATGTATCTGGGACGTCAAAAACATAGTATTTACATTACAGGTACATCTGCTCTTTCTTACCCCGTGCGGTTTATACCTCTGGTAAAGCCTCCTCTGCAGCAGGTCTCACTGCAGCCGTGGTCAAGGATGAGGAAACAGGCGAGTTCACCATCGAAGCTGGTGCTCTCATGCTTGCAGATAACGGCATCTGCGCTATTGATGAGTTTGATAAAATGGACATCGGCGACCAAGTAGCTATTCACGAAGCTATGGAACAGCAGACCATTTCTATTGCGAAGGCAGGCATCCAAGCCACTTTGAATGCAAGGACCAGCATTCTTGCCGCGGCAAATCCTGTAGGTGGAAGATACAATCGGAAGACCACACTTCGAGCGAATATCAACATGAGCGCACCAATCATGAGTCGATTCGACTTGTTCTTTGTCATTTTAGATGAGTGTAATGAAGGCGTCGACAGGCATTTGGCTGAGCACATTGTCAACATTCACATGAACCGGGATGAAGCAGTCCAGCCAGAATTCTCAACCGAGCAATTACAGCGATATATCCGTTTTGCAAGGACATTCAAGCCAGAATTCACGCCGGAAGCCAAGGCACTATTGGTCGAGAAGTACAAAGAACTTCGAGCGGACGATGCCCAAGGTGGTATTGGAAGGAACAGCTATCGTATCACTGTCAGGCAATTGGAGAGTATGATTCGTCTCAGTGAAGCAATTGCCAAAGCCAATTGTGTCGACGACGTAACACCGAACTTTGTCAGAGAGGCCTTCAATCTCCTTCGCCAGAGCATCATCAGCGTTGAGAAGGACGACATAGAAGTTGAGGATGATGAGGATGAAGTCATGAATAATGGCACCAATGGCCGCGCAGACAACCAAGACAGGGACGGCGACTCTCCAATGGCTGATGGAGACGATGACGACGACCAAGACGGTGACGATGGAGCTGATGGTGCTGCTGGTCGAGCTTCACAGACGCCTGCACCGCCAAGCCGAAAGACGAAGATCACTTATGACAGTTACATGGCTATTCTCAATATGTTGGTACGAAGAGTGAATGAAGATGAGATGACGACTGGCGAAGGAGTTGAGCATGAGGAGCTGGTGACATGGTATCTGGAGCAGAAAGAAGAGGAACTCAATAGTGTGGAGGAGGGAGAACAGGAGAAGGAATTGGTTACCAAGGTCATTAAGCGGATGGTGAAGGTACAGATCCTCTCGCCAATGTCACTATCAAATTCGAAATGACTCAGCTAATGAATGGTGACAGGACAATATTTTCATGCAAGTTCGCGGAGAAGGATTGGACGGGGATGAAGGCAGCTCGAGAAATGCGGAGAAGATGATCTATGTGTTACATCCAAATTGCGCTGTGGAGGAGATGTAATGAGTCTCATTTCATGGAATGAGAGTGTATGATGAAAAACGCATGGTTGCTTTAATATTTTTTGATCGGGTCTGGAGAGGTACAAGGCGTTTGGAAATGGAGCATCACCTGTAGCATATTTGTCTCCGATTCAACTTGAATCGGTCGATAATCAATAAGACTTCTTGCCATCATCCTTTCTTCGGTTTTGATTCAAGTCATCCTCCTTCCTTCGGTTTGGATTCAAGTCCATACTTAATTCACGTCAAGTATTCGGAGTGATGTACGACGGGGAACCAAAAGTCTTGGCATGCAGACAAATTCATAGCAGGAAGTGCCATCGCTTTGGCCGCGTCATATCTCAGTGTCAGAGAGCCGATTGACATAACGTCTTTCAGAGTGACCAGTATGAATGTAAGACCAGATCAAGGAGATGATCGCCATTCGAAGGAGCCGCATTGTCATCTGGGGTCCACTTTTCTGCTTGGCATTGCTAAGCCTCGCGTGGCTCCAGTTTGGGGAACATCTGAGACAAACGAGTCTACCTCTTTTCACTGTCCCTGCTAACAACACCAATCCTGGAGCAGCTGCTTCCTTTTCTAGTCACAACGCTACACTGATAAAGTTCTGGGACTCGGTATCAAAGGCATTGCTTGAAGCAAAGCCACCTTGCTCCCTCCCAGAAGACGAGATCAAAGCACCAGTCACCAAGTTTGCCAACCTCAAGAAAGGCTCGAACGTCCGCCCTGACCTTCTTGAACTACCGCAAAAAGATGTAAACGACCTACGAGGCGCCCACGCGCGCTTCGTGGCTCAGATTCCGCCGCTTGCAGCGCAATTGCCGTACATCAAGGGCACAAGAGGCATTGTGACGACAGCTGCGGGTGAATTCTTGCCAATCTTGGTGGTGTCATTACGGATGCTTCGTCGTACAGGATCACAGTTGCCCATTCAGGTATTCTTAGAGTCGAAACAAGTCTACGAGAAGGACATCTGTGAGGAAGTTCTGCCTACGATGAATGCTACATGCTTCGTGCTGTCAGATATCCTGGACGCGATTCCCCAACATGTCGAGATACCCGCCCCTCGTCATCAATTGAGGGCGTTTGCAATGCTGTTCTCTTCTTTCGATGAGATGCTTCTGCTCGACGCAGACAGCGTGACGGCGGAGCAGCCTGAGAAATGGCTGAGCGTGGAACCCTTCATCTCAACTGGATTCGTGAGCTGGCCCGACTACGTACGATTCACTGCATCACTTCCAATCTGACGTTGAAAGCTGATAGTGAATAGTGGGCCAACACCGCCTCTCCCAAATTCTTCGAGATCTCTTCCCAATCCATGCCATCGATAACCCAAAGAGCCTCCTCTGAGTCAGGACAGCTACTCCTTTCTAAAAGCAAGCACGTCTCAACTTTACTTCTTTCGCTTTACTACAATTACTACGGCCCCTCACATTACTACAAGCTTCTCTCTCAAGGTTCTGTCGGCCAAGGGGACAAGGAAACATACCTTGCAGCAGCAATGAGCATGAACGCTTCATTTTACGCCGTCACTACCAACGTCGAGGAGCTAGGCTTTTCCCACGACGACAATCAATTCAAAGGCTGCGGTGCAGCTCAATTCAATCCCGAAGATGACTACCATTCACACACCCTCTACAACGAAAGCGTCAAACTCAGACATTCATTCGTCCACGCCCAGACATACAGAATGAATGCCGCAACAGTCGTCGAGCTCTTTCATAATGAGATTAATCAGCGAATGTGGGGACCGAAAGAGAAGATGATTGAGCGATTCGGGTTCGATCTCGAGAAGCAACTTTGGGCGGAGACGCTTGCTACGGGCTGTCAATACGAGAGCTATTTCAGTGATTGGGTGAATAAGACGATGGTGTGTAAGAAGATTGGGAGGGTTTACAAGTTTCTTTTTGTTTGATTTGACGATGACGTATTGCTTATGGGTTATGATTACATGATGGGTGTGTACGACTTGCGATGAAGGAAGGTTTAGGGACGATACCCTCGGGTCATGGCATCTTATGTGGGGGGAATGGGAGGCATGCAATACCTTGGGGCGGCAATGAGCTTACGATTGGCTCAGCGTCATCACTGATGTCCGGCTACCCATTAACCTGGAAAAACGAAAAGGAGTCATCCATCACCGAAAAGTATCAAATTCACATTCCGGTCTCAGCGCCCATTCTTTGTACAATCATTTAATTTTCGCCTCTTTCAATTGCTCAGCCTACCACTACCCTCAATTTCAAGTGTCTTCTATATGAATCATTATACTTTCCCTTCAATGTAAATTCATTCATCTTCCTTGTTCTCTCTATGCGAACTTATGCCTTCAGCCAACCAAGATACACAGAAGAGCAGAAAGGGGGAAGGACCCTTCAAGGTTTTCTTACCCAGTATTTTCTTACCCAGAATCAGAATGGCACTTATCGCCCAAGGGGACGTGTAAGAGTGAAGCGGAAGTCACGCTTCCGGTAAGTTCGTTCCTTCCCTTTCCTCCCTCCTGCCCCCTCTCTTGCGTCACCGCTCCCACCTCAATCTTGCCCCTCTCTTGCTCTTGTTTACTCACCACTCACCCTTCACAGTCGCTACTCTGCTTCGTTGTCATCGACATCTACCTTTGCTGATCACTCGTTTCACGTCTACTCTGTTTGGTTGTCAACGACGTCTACCTTCGCTTCGTTGGCATCGACGTCAACCCTCGCTCTTTACTCATCTCACGTCTACTGTGCTTCGTTGTCATCGACGTCAACCTCCGCTCGTTACTCATCTCACGTCTACTGTGCTTCGTTGTCACCGAAGTCTACCTTCGCTCGATTCACTACAACCATGGACAATATTCCGGCCGCCGATGATCCGTGAGATTCGTCTGAGATCGACTTTGAACCAGCAC
>JAABUP010003717.1_pt1 | contig 26506 bp, 30 predicted proteins | sample 5559201 | NCBI WGS metagenome assembly JAABUP01 (sample SAMN10711887, study PRJNA513373) | rock metagenome | isolation source: Antarctica rocks | place: Antarctica | reverse complement strand
CTGACTGCATGATGTCTTCTCCTGCAGCCCAGACACCCTATAAGGAGTTTCATACACCTACAAAGGCTGAATTGAAGATTCGCTTATTTCGTGTATGACGGACAATTTTGCTCATAGCCTTCGTACTTCGTAGATACACCGGGCCGGTCCCCTTTCGGCGTAGCGTTGTACACCTAACGTGTTCGCCAAAGGCCGCCTGGTGAACTTAGAACATCAAATTACCCTACCGTCAGATTCTGAAACGTTGTGTTCAGAACTTTCTACCGCGACGAGGATGACCGAAGTAAGCTGGAAAATAGCTGCCCATACTAAGAAGGCCGCCGTTAGTGCGCTGATACCCTCCAAATGGAGGCTCAAGCCTGCCGAGATACCTTCGATCGAAGCTCTCCGGGACGTCTGTGACTACATTCGCCGACATCTCAGTTCCATTGAGCTCCACATAACGGAACTCAGTGCAGAGAAAACGGTGGCAAAGCTTCGGTCTGGAGAGTGGACAGCACTCGAAGTCACCAGAGCCTTCTGCCACAGAGCGGCCATTGCGCATCAACTGGTTCGTGAACTTCAAGAATCAATCTCGAAGTTGCGTCTGTCTGCTAACCGCCTTCCTGACCAATTGCCTTTCGGAGATTTTCTTTGAAGCTGCGGAAAAACGAGCTGTAGAGCTAGATGAGTATTTTACACGCTGCGCTAAACCTGCAGGGCCACTTCATGGGCTTCCAGTAAGTCTCAAAGACCGTTTTCGCGTGGAGGGCGTGGAGACGGCATGCGGATACGTAAGCTGGCTTGGAAAGAAAGAAGATGCGGCAAGCGAAAGTCTCCTGGTGAGGGAGTTGAAACATTGTGGAGCAGTCCTCTTCGTTAAGACTAATGTGCCTATGAGCTTATTGGTGAGTCCTGCTCTATGTGTATGGGCACTGACTGACCATATGGTGCGATTGTTGACGGCTATCGAAGATGGGCGAAACTTCCAACAATATCATGGGATCTACATGTAACCCTCATAACCGATATCTGTCTGCCGGAGGGGCTTCAGGAGGTAAGATCTCTCATTCTTGATTACACGACTAGCTCTGGCGCAGGTGACCAGACACACTTTCTAGGTGAAGGGGCGCTCCTCGCGTTACGGGGCTCTCCTCTGGGATGGGGCAGTGATATTGGTATGATCTTCTCGTGTCAATACTTTCGGGAGCCATCGAATTCATACTAAGAACACTTCAGCGGGATCCATCCGTATTCCTTGTGCCTTCAATTCACTGTATGGACTTCGGCCATCTTACGGACGGCTACCGGCAAGCGGTATAAGCACCAGCGTACGTTCCTTCCTCGGCCGCAAATACAAGTACAGTCATGCAGTAGTCAAGCTAAGAATATCAAGCTGCCAGGGCTTCCCACTGCTGCCAGTGTTGTTGGGCCGATGTCTGCAGATTTGACCTCATTGGAATTGGCGATGGAGTCAATTCTGAGCACAAGCCCCTGGGAGGAAGATTTCGAAGTGCTAGACATGCCCTGGAGAGACGAAAAGATCCGACAGATTTCTCAGCGATCTACGAGTCGGTGTGGAAGCAACAAGGATGGTAAACTCGTTTTCGGAATCATGAAAAGCGATGGGAATGTCCGCCCGCATCCTCCTGTACAGCGTGCTGTCAATTTGGTCGCTGATGCTTTGGAAGCAAGTGGCCACGAGGTAAGCACTCCGTGTCAATAAATTATTGGCCACCGCCATTGATACCCTCCAGGTCATGACGTGGAACCCACCCCCCCAACATTCAGCGGTCGATTTGCTTGTACGTACTTTGTCGTCCTTGCCCGAATATACATTTCCCGCCCCTACTTTGCTTGCCTGTCTTGCTTGTTGACCGTCTACAAAGTTCCAGATTTTCGGTTCCACCGCTGGTCATGTTGTACGTGAGGCTATTAAGCGCAGCGGTGAGCCACCGGTACATCAGCTTCAAACGTGGTTCGAGAGCGAATCCACAGAATCGTCATCCGCTGTCGAGTTCTGGGAATTATGCCGGCGCAGAGACGAATTTCGGAAGGAGTACATGAAATATTGGAATTCCACGAGAGACAAAACTGAGTCCAAGAGACCAGTCGATGGTGTGATATTGCCAGTCGCGCCAAGCGCCGCTGTGGAAGAAGGTCTTTTCTCTTACTTTGGTCAGTTCTCTTCCAGAAGACCAATGTTCCCACGGGTTTTTGACTATAAGTGGCGAGTTACAGCTTATTCTGCCATTGCAAATATGCTCGATTACACTGCCGGCAGTTTTCCCGTCACATTCGCCAGTCGTTCTTTGGACATAAAGCAATCCGAATACGAACCACACAATTTGACGGATCGCGCAGTGTGGCAGAGCTGTGAGAATCATATGAACACATCAATATTCATCAGGTTAAGCTGACATGGACTTGAATCCTGACAGACTACGCGGAACTTTTCGACGGAGCCCCGGTTGGATTGCAGATCATGGGACGACGCTTGGAGGAAGAGAAGGTGATCGGTATGATGAAGGTCATTGCTGAAGCGTTGCAGGAATACGAGGGCAAAAGCTCAAACCTGTACATGTAGTGAGGGACATGTTTCACGACTGACTTGAGGGATGCTTCCGCGCAGAAGTCTGCACTATTCTAACTCCGTCCTTGATCTCTTCTGTGAAACAGTTCTCTGAGCATGAGGAATTGCTTTCAGGAGAATAGTGCAATGGAGGTTGAAGCTGCCCGAATACAATTTAGCATAAGAATGCCAGCTGTCTTGATGTCTATAAGTGTCTGAAATTCAACCTTCACATTGTATAGTCAATGAGACAGCTGTTATTGGAGGTGGGAGGCGTGGGAATTCTGAGGTCAGTAGTGAAATTCCTTTCCTTCAAGAGAGATCGAGTCACATGGACATTCAGCTTACATATCGAAAGCTATGAGCACCAAGGTATCAAGGCCGCCGGCCATCCTTCTCGGTGGCGCATTCATAATAGACGCTATTGAGAATGCCCGACGCTGAGTCGAGGTAGTCAGCCGGTCAAATGTGATAAACATAAAGAGCTGAGGGGATGAAGTGTTCAAACTTCGTGATTCGATGGAGGGCGGCATTTCAAGCTGATTCTGGTCCTGGTGTTGGTTAAGTAGCACAAGGAATCTGGCTTGGTTTCTTAGGGAAATCGCATAACATTCAAAGGGATTATTGGTTGTGATTGATATAAATTCGTATTTTCGGCGGTATGAAACTATGGGCAACCTCCAGAAAGGAATGTTTCGTAGGGTAGCACGATCCCGGATCGGGCGAGGCTATTTACATGTTGTGAATGGTCCTAAAGTGAGGTCCAGCAAACTTGCAATCCTCGCCCGTCGCCTTGATCTCCGCTTCGATATCCATAAGGCGATTGTATTTCGCAACGCGCTCACCGCGACATGGACTTCCTGACTTGAGATGGCCTGTCCGTAGCCCTACCGTCAAGTCTGCGATGAAGTCGTCCGTGGTCTCGCCGGAGCGATGGGAGACAAAAACACTCCAACCTAGGTCGTATGCCATATTCGCACTGAATGATCGTTAGCACCGACATCACTGGAGATGGAGAATCTGCCAACAGATTTTGAAAAACGACGTACGCTGAGATGGCCTCACTGATCGTACCTATCTGATTGATCTTAAGCAACAGTGAGTTGCACGCCTTCTTGTCGGATGCAAGCTTGATTCTCTCGGCGTTTGTCGCGAGTAGGCCGTCCCCTACTAGTTCGATCTTGCAACTGGTATTGAACATCGACCAGGAGTCCCAATCGTCTTGGGCAAAGGGATCTTCGAGCAGCACAATCGGATACTCGTCGATCAAGTGATTGTACAGTTTTGCGAGCTGCTCAGGCGAGAACTCCTCAGATGACTTATCTTTGTAACCAAGGTTGTATTTCCCGGAGTCGAAGAACTCGCTGGAAGCAGGGTCGATGGCGAACTTGATCTTGCCGGTGTGTCCACAATTCTCCACGGCGAGGACGAGCAAATCCAGCGCCTCGTGAGGCTGGGATATTGGGGGAGCGAAGCCTCCTTCATCACCAATACCGGTCGCTTTACGTACACCGTCAGAACATGCATCACTGACAAGTGTGCCGCACATGGTCACGCACCTGATCCCCCAAACTTCATCTCTACAATCTTTTTGAGTTGTTGGTACACTTCGGCTCCCATCCGAACGGCTTCTGCCATCGATTCCGCGCCTACTGGGGCAAGCATGAACTCTTGAAATGCCATGGTATTACCAGAATGCACACCGCCGTTGAGGACATTGAAAAACGGCACCGGTAGGACATAAGGTCTTGTTGATCCGGACTCTCGGCGGAGAAACTCGTACAAGGGGACTCCCTGATGGCGTTTAGCTGAGCAGACCGTCCAAGCATTGAGCACGTAGAGAATCCTTCATCCTGTCCTTGGAACTTACCGCGGCAGCCGCTCCTGCTCTTGCACAAGCCATACTGACTCCCAGTATGGCATTTGCCCCCAGCTTGCTTTTATCCTTTGTTCCATCCAGCTCTCTCATGAAAGCGTCAATCTTACCTAAGTCCTTGGCGACATCGAACTTCTTCTTGATCAAGGCAGGCCCGATGACTTCCTCGACGTTCCTTACCGCCTTCTCAACCCCTTTACCACTGAAAGCTGACTGATCACCGTCCCGAAGCTCGAGAGCTTCATAAATTCCTTTGGAAGCACCCGAAGGAACGATGGCTTGAAACGTGCCTGGTCACACAAGAGAAATTAGGAGTTATACCTGTCCGACAAAGTCCGCTAGCCTAACTAACCCTTATCCGTATTCACACGGACCTGCACGGTCGGATTACCTCTCGAGTCCAGTCTCTGGGCGGCGTTGACAGCTGAAATCATGATGAGCGGCGTCGAGCTCGGTTGATGTCGTGATTGGATCGTTCCATGGATTATTGTACGGGTTGATTGTCCGTCGGGAAGTGGCATGAATGATAGAGAGGCTTGGCACTCAGACCCTGATCGGATTCGCTCGGTCGGTGGAGCGCCGACCGAAGAGATCGAATGGATATATACTACTTTCACATGCCAGGGCAATTTAACTGAGACCGAATGACCGTGTATTTTGCGGCATTTTGTGGCTTCTCAACCGCTGCGGGAAGTAAATGTGATTCAAAGCTCGCAGCCGGATGCACCAAGCTCGATGAGGTGAATGGACCGGACCACGTGGGTAATAGAGAGGAAGGATATCTGTGGGGTCACCGCTTGCTCGAGGAAGACAGCGAAGAGGGAAGAGAACATCGGCAGCGCGGGAAAGGAGACAACCAGGCGGATGCGAGCAGTTGTTAAACGCGCCCTATTGCTGAAGCTACAGGCCCACGTCCCGTCCAGAACAAATTTCGAGCCCCAATTACATACACTCAGCAGAGGCCCAAGTTCCCTCCATCGATTATTGCGGCCCAAACCGAGTAGCCCTCAGCTCCTCATACACAAAGGTCAGAGTACGCAACTTACCCGTGCGTGCAAGAACGTACTCTCAACTTTGGGAGGTCTTCTTCATAAGTTCAATGAATTCCTGTCCCATGCGTCCGAACATGATTCCCAGAAATTGGGGTTGTGGATTCACTGGGAAACCGAAATGCATATCATATAGAAAAGTCGGTGAGCGCAGTAGAACAACGCAAGATATGCGCAAGAATCAGCTGCAATCGACTTCGGGGAAGCAGCCTATCTTCACCTCTCTCTAACTTCTTGGTCCCTTTTCCGGGATCGCGATTTGGTAAATCTTTCAGACAGCGCCCACCGCAACATGAAGTGCTGTCCGTCAGTGGTCTGAGGGGCCAGCTTCAAACAACCTTCCAATTCTGAGATCACCAATGGTTTCCCAGTAAGACGTGGTAGTGGGTACCACCAGACCCACAGGGTGCAGTCGTTCCGGGGCTTACTTCTTTTTCAGATCACGAAGCCCTTGAAGAGCACACGAGTACCAAACGAAATGAATGAAGTGGTAAATGTTGTTCGCGACATCGTTAGTGGGTACAAGCCGTTTCCGCAAACTCGTGTGTCCACCTCAAATGACCATAATCATGCTCCCACCAATGTTTGCCCATAGCTCGCCAGTGGCAACAGGAGCGCCAGGATTAACCGTTAGCGCTTGAAGGCCCAGTTGCGCAAGCGTGCCCAGCATCGTAATTGCATAGCAAACTTCGAAGCGCGCTCACTGTGCGGGGACCCCGTCCTGGAGCCCGATGAGGAGGAGTCACCATCTGGCCCCGCTTTGCTTGACTGTTCATCGTGAGTCGTTTCGGTATGGCGATCATCATGGTTGTGCTTCTCATTGCGTTGGTAGATTTGCTCCCTGGAACGACTCTCCTCGAGAGTACTGTGATGGTATAGATGTCCCTCTTGAGGATTCTCAACTGGTAACGGTGCTGCCAGCTCACTGAGATTGGCGTAACTATCTGGGATTGTATAGCTGTCGCTGGAGATGTGTCGAGCTCTATGAAAAGACTTCTCGTGTCGCTGGTTGCTCGGCTCTCCTGCGCGAGCTTCCTCAAGGGTATCACGATGGTAAAGTTGTCCTTCCTGAGAAGTCTCAATAAGTGATGGTCCAGCTAGCTCATCGAGGCTGGCACAATTTTCCAGCATCGTATAAGCGCCGCTTCTTTGGTGAACAGACAACTTGCTCCGGTGTTTCCGTCCGATAGAATAGATGTTAGGTCATTCCAAGCTCGAGATGTGAGGGGTAGATTATCGCACTCTCTTGAGGTATGTAAAGTCGTTAGACGGGAATTCCGCCTCCGGTTTCGCCCCCGTTCCCCTTTGGGTATAGCTTCTCACTTACATGATTTGCTTGCCTTTGCGTCAGAACAGAAATCTGCAACCTCCACTATTTCAACCCTACTATGCTGCTCTTCAGTCACTTCCCGTATAAGACGCGATGCCTGCCGTCAACCGCTCAGCAGGGCGAAACGTCCATCTCTACAAAGTCAACAATTCAACTGAGGTGCTTGGCGGTCTAGTTCTCACAAACGGTATCACGAATACGAACTTCTACTCAATGGTGGAGATCCTCTGAATTTTCACAAGCACCTTCTTTCTGCGGGATGAACGCAATACTCCAATTCCGAAGGACAGTAATTCACTTCAACCTGGGAATTACTACATCGTCACTACCGGTGAGCTTCTACATTATTAGGAAAACCCTTTTATGATTAAGTAAGCTAATTTATGAACAGGTTCCTTCTCCAATAATGATGAGCCATGGCTTACCCGTACGATTTCACACTCTACCGGAACTCGTACTATAGCTTTCCGTGATGCTGTCCGTTCACGAGATCGTCGATGTGTCATAACAGGAGAAGAGGCAATGGATGCGGATTTTGGCTTCTGGGACGGCTTTCAGGCTGCACATGTCTTTCCATTAGCATATGAAGATCACTGGAATAAGCATAACTTCAGTCGCTGGATTATCAAGCAGCCGGTCACTGGAGGATCCATCAACTCTCTGCAGAATGGGCTATTGCTTAGAACCGATATTCATCAGCAGTTTGACAATTACATACTTTCAATCAACCCTGATGTGTGTATAAGCTCATGTTTCCCTTTCTATTAAAGTTTCAGTGACTGACTAATGATTGTTTCAGGATAACTACAAGGTTGTATTCTTCAGAAGAGATGGGAAGAGTATTGCTGGCAGACAACTTGACCAGAAGTTCCTCAATGATCCTGATCGACCTGTTGATCAGCTTCTGCGTTGGCATTTCAGACAGGCGGTTTTGGCTAATATGAGAGGTGCTGGTGTGCCTGCCTTCGAACATGACTTCCCACCCGGTTCAGATATGGTCAGTGAGATACTTGGGGGCCCAATGGCTGCGGAAAGAATGGAGTTCGAGTTGTTTAGCCGTCTGGCCGTCCATGGTGAATAGTGCTCTTCCAAAGTCGCTTTGCCGGCGATCAGCTTTTCCCACGTCTCGGCGGTCCCGCGGATGATATCCGTGCTGTATGTAGAAATCAAACATCAGCACAGAACAAGATGTGAAGCCAATTGCACTGTTTGGATGACAGTGACGTGCTTCTGCTCCCTTGAAAATGCAAACTGATTTTCCGGGTTCCCATCAGGGATCTTACAGGTCCTATACCACTCTTTCATTGCAGTCAGCAACTCAGGTAAATGCCTCTTCACATCATTGACGTTAAGGAGCTTCAGAGTCAAAGAATCAATTAATGTTAATGATGCTATGCATATAAGTCCGCTTGACACACTCATTTGTATGTAAATTAGGGGCTGAAACGCATTACAATTTTGTACATATTTTGAGGCTGATAAGCCTCATTAGACCTTTACATGACTTTGAAAGCTGCCTGTTTGAATAAGTGCTACTGTCAAGAAACCTTAGCCGATGCATAACCTTCCCCTATGCATAGACATTCATGCAACCCAGCTTATGCATATAAACAAGCTTTTGGCTATATGAAGTCAATCCATAGACCAAAAAGTACTTGTAAACATCCTCACACCAGTATCATCAACGTTAGAAAAGGCTGCATAAGACTATTCAGAACTCTTAGCTTGTCATAACATCTTATAACGGCCTCTTCTAATCCAACATAACTACATACCAGAACGGCTACGACAGAGATAAACATGGAAGATCCCAGCCCCTCCGTGATCCCAGATTCACAACCTCTCGGCGACCAGCTCGACAAGGAGATAGCCACGATCAGAGCGCAAAGTGGGTTCCAAGAACCACTACACATCTCCAACAAGCTAGCCCTGACACAGAAACAGTCACCTCACTCACCCGTCGCCGCTCGATTCTAAAATCCGCTCTCCTCTCCAAGTCAACGTCATCGCTCCTCGAACGCGTCAGACCGGCTCTCAATGGCGCGAGCAACTCTACCAACGGCTCGGTGACGACGCACGATACCTCCCCACTTACAGCAGCCGCACTAAATCGCGCCCAGAAACAAGCTAAACACGACCAAACCAATCTCTACCGGATGTGCGCCGGCGCCACGATGTTCGAGGTCAAAGTCCCAGATCCGCATGCCGTGGACAACGGCAGGGTGCACGGGATAAGGATCGAGGCCTTCGTCAGCGGTAAGACATCGCCCTACCCTCCAACCCTCTCCTCTGTACCAACCAAACAACCTCGTGCTCATCGCACTCGCAGGTGAATTCCTCCCGCCCTACTACCTCCTCCTCAACCGGCCAAACCCCAACTCTCCCGCCCTGCGCATACACAGACACACCGTCCCGCCCTGCATACCTCTGCCGGCCCTTGCGGCGAAATACCTACCGACCCCGCCGAGCGCCAACTCCGTTGCGCCGCTCAAGACCCGACCTCAAAATCTGGCCCGCCTGGTTCGGGAGCTGAGGTGCGAGATTGTGTCGTACCATATGCGTCAGGCGTCTATACAGTGCTTACGTACTGGACTCGGTCTCGAGGCGAAGGGCACGGATACAGCGACTAGGCGTGGGATGAAAGAAATCTCGGCCACGGATGCGGAAGGGATGGATGTACGGATGGAGTGGAATGACGGGCGGATTGGGCGGGTGAAAGTCACGAGGGATGGTAGCCTGGAGAAAGCTGTTGTGTTTGGAGATAAGGGGAGAGAGCGCCGCGTTGAGCAATTGCTGGTGGGTGGAGATGGTAGGATCGAAGGGCTGCGGCAGAGGTTGATGGAGCTTTGAAGCTTGACCTTTTGGCAATTTGCTAGGATAACTGTCCACGAGTAACGAACGGCTTGAACCATACAGTTATGTGATAGTGGAGATGGCAATACATTGCTGATTATGCTATTCAATAATTTCATGCTTCCGAGAGCATTACATCATAGCCCATTGATCTCGTACATTCGTCTGTGCCACATGAAGTAACTTCAAAAAAAGAAAGACCATAGGCCGTGAGGTGGTTAGGGTATATGCTCGCTCCACATGAAGTTGACAAGGGACAGGCCGCCATAGCCTCAGACGGGGCCTAGGTATATGCTCGCTATGTAATCGCTCAAAAACGCCGCATGACCGTTATGCTGCTGTACGATCGAGAAAATTGAACAGTCCACGCTGTAACGGCCGAGACATCATGCTGTCGTATATTTCGGTACACCAGCCTGTTTACCAAGTGATTGGTGGGAGCGGCGCGTACTGTTCATCGGTTCCTATCTCTAATCTCCTCCTCGCGACGGCTTCCGCCAGGACCCATCTCCTCTCAAGTCTATGCTTTCTCTCCTCGAGAGCGTTCTGGTCTTCTGCGACCGCTTGATTGAACTTCAACCCTAACTCTGCGATTTCAGAGTCCTTCTGCTCGCCCAACTTCGCAAGTTCCTCGTCCTGTTTCGCGAGGACACGCTCGACTTGCTTCGCCTGCTTCTCTCTTAGGACGTTGATCCGCGAGTCATGAAGGCTTTCCATACTGTCGCGGACATGATACTGCTGTGCCAACTCGCGGAAGTCTTTGTCGGTCACGGTGCGGGTTGGCATCCCTTTGATCGACATCGGACTGTTGCAGTATGCTTCCATATGGCGAAGGCGTGTCTCGCATGCTTGACGCTCTAGTTCTAGGGTTCGATGGAGGTCGACTTCAGCGGAAAGGTGACGGTCTTCCATGATGGCCATTGCTTGGTGATGTCGTTCTTTTGTGCTATGTTCTAGCTGCTGATAGCGGGTCGACACTTGTGCTGTCTGACTGTCATGCTTGGTCCGTAACTCTCTCTGCTGCACTTGTTGGAGTTCCGTGAACCGGGTTTGTTCCTCAATCTGCTTTGCCCGCAGGGTTTTCAGCTGTCCGTTCTCCAAGCTTCGTCGTGTGGCAGCCGGATCGATAGCGGGTACTGCGAGTGCGAACTGCTCAGAAGCCAGTATAACGTCTTTCAGCCCTTCACGCTGCTCTGAGATAGAAAGCTTCTTTAGGGACACCACTTTTGCCAAAACATTCTGCTCATCTCGCACAGCCATAGGGGCCTTCGGGATGATTGACGGCAAAGCGGGACTTAAGTGGCCTAGAGCCTTCTTTCTTCTGAACCCAGATATCCGGCGAAAGCTTCTCTTTATCTTGAGGTAAGAGGACTTCTTAGATGAGTGAGAAAGGAGAGAAGGTGTAGCAGACGGTATTGATGACGTTGAGAGAGAAGATGATTTCGTTACGGCTTGCTGCTCGCTGGAGCTGCATGAGGTAGGATGGGTCGACTGAGAAACTCGTGACGACAATGATGGTTCCAACGCAACAGATGAAGGCGTCAGAGCAGGGACGCTGTTCCCAAGCCCGTGGACAGGTGTCAACTGCAAAGTCGTCTCAACATGTATTCCCAGCTCAGCTGCTTCACGGTCCAATCGTCTGTCCAGCGCTTCCTCAGTTTCACCACCTTGCAAGTCTAAGCTGCTCGCTCTATAAGCCTTGTCAGTGGTCTTCTCTTTCTCAGGTGCGTTGTCGCTGTCGTTGTCCTGCAAGTCAGAAAGCGACCGCTTCCTGCAGACAGTCATTGCCGCGAGAGTCGTTCTGTGATTCAGGACAGAGGAGTGACTTTCAGCAGGAACGATTGCCCAACACTGGACGCAATGAGTTTCATTACGGATTGAACACGCATACTAGCAGATCGATCTGTTTTGACAGTGTAGTATATATTCCGAGGAGAAGAGTCGAGAGTGATGATGGCAACTGGAAGCGCAGCGGGCGTAAACGACGGCAGCAGCGGCGGCAGAGCACAGGCTTGTACGATATTTTAGCGCGGGTGATCACCGCATGCATGATGGGGTAAAGCCCATGAAGATGAACCAGACGTGCTGCTCTGGACTTCGTACTGGTATTGCACAACAAGCCGCAACAAGAGATTGTGGGGAAGACAAAGCTTGATGGTTGACAAAGCTGGAGCTGAATGATTCAGGACGGGATTAGTTGAGGACGAGTAAGGTAGCTGAGAAGATCGTATCTCGCTTCGTTGCGACTGGGATGGGAGGGTCCAGGGCTCTCTAGCTTGGTCTGCATATGTCTTCTTGAACGCTGAAGAGCGTTGTCAGCTACCTCACTCAAGTTGACATATGAACATACAGGGTCAGGACACTCCGGGTTAAAAGTTGCATTTGTATAGCAGGCTACATACACAATCCTTCCAAAGCTAAATTTCCATACAAGATCCGTCTGTGCCAACGCTGAATGGCTTGACTATCCATATGCGACTTTCAGCCCGGATTGTCCTGACCTGGTATACTTGTATCGTTGTTCACATAGTCGTTTCTGAATGCGCTGGACACATAATTATGCCACAGCTGTTGCAAAGAGTCGCGCATTGTTTAAGGCGGCGATTATCTATCAGACTCGAATATCATCTGGCGTCTGTGACCATCGTGGCGATTGACAGGCACAACCTAACATCACTAAGGTAGACAGTCAAAGGTTTCGACCACTCCACGAACACCAAAAGACTCCTGGACTTCATGATCTAGAAGAACTCCTCAACTATACATATGAAGCCCTTGTCGACATGTAGTGCTGCGTTGATAGAGGACAAGTCCTTCGAAATCATCCATGATGCCGGGGGTATGTAAACCACTCGGGCGCGCCATAGCCAACTCTCCTCTCTTCGTCTCCCGCCTGGGTTGAGGAACATGATCTACCATCAACTCCAGATCATTCTCGAATCCATCGAGGATGCCAACAGATATCGCAAGCTCTTCTCCCTCGGTCGCCTGCGTCCAGCCCTCCATCTGTCCTCAGCGATTCTGTTGACCTGTCGGATGACACATCTCGAAGCTGCACCATTTCTCTACAGCGAGAATATCTTAGCCTTCACTGGAACCTTGGAGATGGAGAATTTCCGGTGATTGTCGGACCACAAGCAATTCCCATTTATCAGATCAGCCATTTTCCAACAGAGCGGCGAATAAGACTGGCAGAGGTACGTCCACTGCCTTGAGGGCATGAATTCTTTATTCTGCTTTAGGGCGGACTTTCCAAGCTTGACGAGGCTAGAGATCTCGTTTCCAGAGCACTCGTGGGGAGACCTAGAGTATCGGTGAGCAGCATTAGCCATGTGCAGAGTCATGGGACGCGATATCAGAGGTCTAGAAGAAGCCAGTGTTAAAGGTATGGGAGCCACCAGGGGCTTGAAAGATCAAGCTCGCTCGCTTGCTCGAGTCCGTTATGAGACTTTCGGAGAAGCTGGCCGTTAAGGATGAGAGAGAGTTGCTCAAAAGGTACACCGTAGGGATGAGAAGTGATCCATAGGAGCGAGGAGAGCACAAGCAAGCGGTCTCTCACAGGTCGCCTTTAAGAGCTTTGAAAATCAATTAATCTATTATGCTCCAGTGACCGCAGTGACCCATGAGTCGGATGCTCTGTAGACATAGATTACTAGCCACAAATATGGACTATTCCCTGTGACCTTTTAAAAAACGCCGCTGTCTTAGAGCTGCGGAGGTTGCCATGGGCGCAGGTTATAACTTCAAGACTGGCGTCGCGTTGCTGCACAACGGATTGTAAAGACACAATTCGAAGATTCTTATCACCGTTGCAAAAAGCCTTCTAAGCTGAGGCTTCCACCGCACATTCAAGACCTTCACAACCCTTCTTCTTGACCATCCACATCTCTTGCTAGCCGGCAACATGCAGCCAGAAGAAGTACCTCGCGGCCAAGTCCCCACCTCAAGCTCTCTCCGTCACCTGCCACCTGAGGTTCGTCTCCTGATCTACGCCTACTGCCTCGTCATCAACGGGCAGCCTATCGAGGAACCACATAGGTACACGAAAGCCGTTTCGAGTCAGTATCCTTGTCTGCCCGGTATCAACTCAGCAATCCTCCAGACGTGCCGATTCCTATATGACGAGGCCTCTCCTATCCTGTACGGTCAGAACATGTTCCTGTTCAACTCGCCATACAGCTTAATCAGGTTCCAAATGCGAGCGGATCCCGCATGCTTTTCAGAGATCAAACACCTTAGTATCGTTGTCACGCCAGAAAAAACACAGAAGTGGATAGACCATATGCTAGGAAAGGGCAAAAGCTTGATGAAAGACTTAGAAAGGTTGCAAGACGTGACCATCGCTCTCAAGGGTCTTGAGCTTGAATATGGAGGCTATGGCTGCTATGGGAGGATTGGCGAGGACTTGATGACATGTATCAAGACTATAGCGGAGTCTGTGCCTAAGACGACACTGCAAGGAATCTGCGTCCCCGAAAACAACAAGCTGGATGTCAAGCTGCCTAAGGTTCGTTTGGAGACAGGAACGGGTAGGCTTCCTGGCTCTTCTTGTACTGGATTCTGGTATGGACCATTCATGTGCAAAGACTGAGTACCCATGAGTCTGGCTGATTTGGCAGACATTGTTGTTGGTAAGTGGTAAGACATGAGGTGGGCATTTTAAAGGATGAGGTTCACTGACTAGCCGATCCAGTACCATGGTTCACACCACTACGAGAACAGCAGGTCTAGCCGACCGATTCGTTTGACCTCGGCTCATCCCGATGTCGATCACAGGGGACAAGGAGGATGAAGTAAGGAGGATAAGGACAGTCATGTACTCATGTATGTTACAACTTGAGACATCAAGCTTCTTCGTACAGGCGCATTCATCAGTGCGATTCCCAATCTCAATTGTCTGACCTTGTTTGCACCTCAATACCGTAAGTAGACAAGAAGTCAAGAAGGACAGTGTGTGTTACCCATAGTACCTGCTTGTTCCATCATGTCCCTACCATCATCAAGGCCTTCCTCTATATCGCCAGAGCCAATTGGATATGTTCCTCCACCTCGACAGTTGCCACTACAGGGAGCGCGACAAGCAGGACCAGATGTCCACTTCACTGTCTTCATCCGTGTTCCCTTTCCCCGGCGTGCCTTCATCGACCCTCAACCTGTAAGTCCCCGATATCAAATGTGGGGAGGAAGATTTCTTTGACATCAATAGGTCGACTGGGATGCTTCCAAAGATCGAGCGCTATGGAAGATACTCTCTAGGACATCTAAAAGTGGTAATATAGACTGTGAGTACTTTCCCCTATGAAGTCTTTCCGCTCTTTTAAATTGACATCGAACAGGGAGAGCACTGTGTGTACCACAGCATCTGAAGGTCACGTTCGAAGTCTGATCTACTTCATTAGAGCCGAACAGTTTGATGTCACTCTGCCATTCTTGCTTCAACAAGCAGCATGGCTTTACGAACGGCAACTTTCTCAGGTACGGGCACAAATGCGGAAGGTCAACACTAAGCACTCTGTTGCACCATCGCCGGTACCAGGGTCCGTGTCTGGGAGTGCTACGGCTGGAGGTCATGCTACGAGAAGGGCTGGTAGTGGGGCTGCAGGTAAGTTGAGGGGGTTAAGAAGAGACATGGACCAGTGTTGACAGCGTCTCAGGTTCAAGAGTGCCTTCTTCGCTCTCAATGCGTACCAAAGATAGCCCGGTGCCAAGTAATGAAGGTGGCGTGGCCGGCTCATCGTTGAAGTCCAAAGGTTGGTGCTTTCCCATTTTGCGCATTACACCGGCGGCTAAAGAAGGTTGGATAGCTCCGCGGCTGTCTCGCACCTCTTCGACACATGCTACTCCTTCGAATCGACGGGACCTGGTATCAAGCCTGCGGCACCCGATAAACCAGCAAGGTCACGAGAAAAATGCTCCGCACGGTGACGCCCGGAAAGAGCCTCAGCCTGGCACTATTCCAACACAAAGTGGTGTTCAACATGGCGAGCAAGTTGCCACCTCCCCTTCAGCCAAAGCGGATAGCTCGTCGAGCTCCTCGTCTTCGGATTCCGAGCCAGCAGAGCAGATCTCCAAAAGCCAGACCTTCAAACGAAGGCCGCGATTCTCTTCAACAACAGCGCCGGCGCCTCGATTCGAAGACGGCGAAGGCGATGACGGCGATGACGAAGACCCACCGGCTTTTCTCCCATTTTCCAACCCCGCACCTCCTGATGCTCATGATCCCAGCGCGACTTTGCGTATCCACACGCCTTCAAGGTCGGCACAGTGCCAGGCTGCACCTAGCCAGCCCACAACGCGTCAATGGTCTCAAACAACACACTCGTCAGCGAGCTCGGGCAGCTCTGCAGCAGCCGCCGGCACACAAGTCGACGGTGCTCAGAGCCAGCGTCCATCAGGTCCTTTGAGCCCCCGAAGAGCAGCTGAGCTAGCAGCGCTGAGTCCTAGGCGGAGGACTTTGGCAAAAGAAGGGAGCGATGGGACGCCGAGCATGGGGAGTAGCTTTAGTGATTTAGATGGTGGGCGACATTCTTTTTACTGGTCATCTGCTATATATAGAGGGCTTTGGCAGATTTTCGTGCGAAGAAACAACACGCTGACCTATGGGAACTACAGATGCAAGCGTGACGCAATCGGCGCTTGAGGAGGCGCTGTTGAGTAATATGCAGCATGGAGGTGTGGCAAGTCGGATGAGCACTATCAGTCAGGCGTTGAAGAGTCGGTACCTTTGATATGCTATGGTTCACAGGCGAAGCATGGCCTTCTGTTCGACTGATATCACTGGAGCTTGTGGCAGGTGGTCTATAGTCCGTATTACTGGTCTTTTCTAATCTCATGGTCCGTCTCGGGGGTTACATATAGACAAGCTACGAGAAAATGCTTCTAACACAGGGATTCCCTCCCTGGTCCCTGGTTTATCGCAAGTAAAAACTCGTCACAGTAGAGACCACTCTACTCGTCGAAACCCAACACTTCGAAAACACCAACTTCCTAGCTAGAACAGGCTTCTCTCCCGTCCAATTGTCCAATATAAACAGTGCAAAAGACGGAAAGGGCTGACTCCAACGTCATACCCTCCCATCAGCTCCCTTGTGTTTTACCTCTTCTCCGCCCCCCTTAGACTCTAACGATCTATCTCAATCGCACCAGCCCTCGAAACGCCGGCTAGCCAAACCTCCAAATGCCCATCTCTAGATAGATATATTGTCTAGCACCTAGCACCTAGCACCCAGCACCGAAACATCTACCCTCCGCGTTCCACCGTTGACACATTCTCCTTTCTTTCTTTCTTTCTTTCTTTCTTTCAATGCACTGCCTGCTCACATAGAGTACGTAGTCCAAACAAACAAAGCAAAGCAAAGGAAGCGAATCTCCCCTATCAACGGGCGTTGATTGTCTACTTGGTTTAGCATACGCTCTTCCGCCCCCTTCCTCGCAGGCTCCAACCCGTGACCACGCTCGTTAATGACCGCGCTCGTTACATCCACTGTCACTATGGTCCCATCCCATCCCATTCCAGTGAGTTAAGCGACCAAAAAATCCTACGTGCATGCTGCTTGCGATTCTTTGTGTGAATGAAGTAGGCCAAGACAGGACAGGTTGCGGTCCTCCGGCGGCAGGATTAGTGACGGTGATGGGGTTGGGGTGGAGAAGGAGAAGGAGAACGAGATGTGGGAGTATGGGAATGGAAGTGCGAAGTTGTGTGTGTGGGGTTGTAGGTTGTGGGAGGTGCTGATATTTCGTGATGGGAAAGGGGGAGGAAGAATTGCTAAGGTGGAACCTGGGAATAAACACGAGACGAGATATTGGCTTTGGTGTCGACATCTCAATAAGGTTTCAAGAGCTCGGTGGGTTGGGGGATGCTAGTGGCCTGGGACGGTGGCTGAATCATTCCCGGCGGCCAATGTGCTTATGCTTGTAAACTGCCGCTCGACTGGCCGCTCGATCGGAACTGAAAGAAATGGCAGACAGCATCATTCCTCATTGCAAATGAATCATGCGTTGAAATGGTAGTAATTCTGCTCCGGGGTATACGCTGCCGAAGCTCGAGCAGCTAGACAGCCTCTGAGTGAACGACAGCGCAACCAGAATATTAAGAAATCAATGAAATCTAATTGATCAGAGAATAGTAAGTCAAGGGGTCTCTCAGAATAGGAAAGAGAAAGCCAGCCAGCGATGTGTACAATGAGATAGTGTAAATGAAATGCTGACCCCGCTCTCTTATGGTCATGACAAGAGATGTCCACCCTATAGAAGCCTTCTCCCCACCCTCTTGCTTGGCTCTCCCGCCGTTACACTCTTTCGATATCTGCCAAGAACTCCTTTCTTGCCACAGATTCAAGAACCCTATTACTTTTTAAGCCGGTTTGGTCGAGTGACGACTAATCTCAAGTCATGGCAAGAAACCTCTGTCCTATAGGCTAAGGTATATCAAAGGTGCCTGTGGAGTTCATTGGTGGTGCTGCTGTATCTTCAATGCATTGCAGCATGGAATGAAAAAAATTGGGTTTGCGACGGAGCAAATTTGAATAGCGATAGGTATTATTGCTTTAAGATTGCTGATCAATTCACCCTCCGTCGGTTTGGCTACCAAAGCTGACTTCGGAGGCTTTCGGAGTCTCCACGTTGGAATCCAATTATGTCCTGGGCCCTTTGCTGCGCTTTTCGAATCAGATCCATATGCATCTTGGCAACCTCAGGTACGATCAGAGATTCGATTTCAATTTCTGGCTTGGTCTGCGTTTCCTCAACATAACCGTTTGTTTCATCTTCCTGCTCTCTGTTCTTGCGTGCTGCGAGCCCAACTTCCTCTGCAGCACCCGATATGCTCTTTGTCCGTCTGTGTCTTGGTACTATGATCCACTTTTCCTCCGTGTTAGGTGCTATAAACACTACTTCCCACTTCCTGGTTGTAAGCAGATTACCGATGACCAAATGGTGCGAGTAACGTTCCAAGGCCATCTGCGCCTTCGATACCAAGATGGACGGATCAGTTTCAAGCTTGAAGCTGACTATCATTCCTTCTGGTGCCCACCCATCGACCAGGCGCTTCAAGAACTTTGGTACAGGATCGAGGTCGATGACCAATTTCCTCCCCTCTGTGTGCGCGGATGGCTCGTCGTCCTTCGCCGTCCCCGCATCAGCACCATTGCCGTTCCCTAGCCGTTCTCCCGCTTCCGAGGACTGTATCTTATGTTCTGTCATCCTGTCCTTTGGGACAAAGAAGTCCGATACTGCCGCAGCGAGATAGAACAATGCCTTCGAGCCCAAGGGTCGCATGAGTCTCGCTATCTCGCGGAGGTCCCACAGATAGTCTGTTATCGTCGTAAAAGACAGCAACAAGAGCAAGTTGTTCCTCTTCGCAGCATTGTATTTCCTCAAAACATCCAGCATCTTCTCTTGGTATTCCTCGTTTACCACTACCTTCCCGTCGCGGGCTTCCGTCATGAAGTCTAGAAAGCAGTTTGTCGAATGGCTGTAGTGTCGGGAGTATGGCAACAAGGAGAATTGTCGATGAAGGAAGATAACGGCATATCCAGCTTCAAGAAAATATTCGGCCGATGTAGCGCCACGAGTTCCGGCGGAGAAATTATCGATGAAGCGGACCGTTTGATTCTCAAGGGGTACAGTGGTTCCACCAGAAGTGACAAGTACTACGCGGCGGTTCTGTGAGAGGTGGAGCTCAACGAAAGCATCTGCGAGCGAACTATGCGAGTGGAGTGCTTTCGGGGGAGGATTGGCAGTGAAATAGTCATCCTCAGCTATTTCTGCGGTGGACTGCCGGTCAAAGTTTGGTCTTGAGACGGAAGTCGCCATACTTCATAAGATAGAACAAAAGATTTCAAAGCTCGAGAAGGGCGTTAAATAATTCAGACAATCAGGCCAGGTTCGTGCTCTCATGCTGTCCCATATCGCCCCGTCCAGGACCCGAAGAAACCGACAACTGCAGGGATGTGGAGCAGGCGTCAATGTATTAAGATGCAACTGAAGCGGGTAGACGCAGTTATAGCAGAGTGGCTTCGAGCGCCATTGAAAATGCTCCGCAAGATCTCCAGCAGTGAACAGATGCGTAGTACAGGCTCGGTGGTTGATCCAAAGACCAGCACTGGATCGATCAACTTTAATGTCCGTTACACGACAACGGCGATGAAGTACCCAATGTCCGGTTGATTCAAGTAGATTCAAAATATGTTATGTTGTGTTGCGGTCCAAGGAAGGAGGGATCGGAGATGGCTCCGATGCCAACAATGGCGTACTTAAGTACAGGAGAGAACATTGACTACCAGATCTGAGTATGTATACTATATGTACAAGAGTTTTGCGATCAGCTCTACTTAGCGGACTGGCACAATAAAGTACATGTACTGTACTGTACTTGTAATAATACCTATTGAGGACGAGTGGCGTTCGCATCGATAATGATTATTGTGTCGATTTCGATGTCCCAACTGACAGGCTCCCGCGTTCTGAGGGGACCAGTCCCTGACATTGTCGCCCAAACTCTGTCATCGCGCATCATCTCTACTTCGCAATAATGTAAGGTCGATAGTCCTCAATAACTCCAGCCTTTCAACCGTTCTTAATCAACGGCGCGGCCAAACCAAAGAAGAATTAAACGTCTTACAGCACAACTCTCAATTGATGTGCTGAAGCCCGTCATCTCAATCGCGCGCGAGCCGCAGAGTCGTCGTGAAAGCCAGACGTGCAAGGGCCAAGCCGTCTCTGAACATTTTCAGGATTGGGCAATATAGCTCCGCATCAGGTCGAAGTTCCTATATCTCGCTTTGCCGCAACTGGAGAACGCCTTCCTTGTGTGATATTTGAAGAGTGCGCCGTTCACGTTAATCTTGATAGAGTTGCTGAATTGCAGCTCTACATCTAAGTGGATCGTGTCCACTCCTCCGTATGGCAGATATTCGCCATCGGCATGGTCTGAATGGTGCGCCGATGGTTTCACCTGGTAAGAAGAGAGCGTCGAGCTCCTCGCACACCGTCTCACAGCCATTTCTCCAACCAACACAACACCCTCCTCCGCCGATTACGAGTCCCCGAGCTGCCTTCCAGATCCCTCCTCTTCCTTCGCAGGCTACCCTACAATCTCAAATGCAGCCAGGCCAAATCCCAAAGATAGCCATACCGCGATTACGAAGGGATAGTGATGTTGGCTCCGGTCTAGGGACTTCGAAGGGTGGAGATAAACACCGTGTTAGCCACGCTTGTGAGCCCTGCAGGCATCGAAAGACCAAGTGTAGTGGAGAGAGACCCGTTTGTAAGCATTGTGAGGATTTCAAAATCACATGCCTTTATGCTGATGGCAAACGCGACCGTGTCAAGAAGTGAGATTCCTTCACATACCTTCTATTCTGTGAGAGTTGTGCTGATGATAGATCAGGGAATTTGGCAATATGGCAGGAAGACTCGAGGAGTATGAGAGATTACTACGCGATTTGAATCTCCGTGTAGATGAACCGGACCAAATACTGATATCAAAGGCTCTGGAGAAGGTACGTGTCCCATAACGCTCTCAAAATTCTGCAAGCTTACGAATGCTCAGGAAGCTACACCGGAGGAAGACGACGTTCGTTCTGTGGTTGCTTCGGCAGTATCTACATATGCTTATCCCGCAGAGGCTGGAGGCGAACCAGATGGCGAGACGCAAGTCTCCGCTGGTGTTGGCTCTACAGGGTCGCTTGACCGCATCAACGAGGACTTCAATCGCAACGCGACTACTCGGGCGACTGGCTTTATCGGCAAGAATTCGGAAATCTCATGGTTACAAAGCCTGAAGAAGCAGACCGAGTACGTGCCATCAGGATGTGATGGAGACGAAGGTCACGCACAGCGTAGCGCCGTCGACCTGTCGAGCACAACGTCGTATGCGGAACATGCAGCTACATGGACCGGTGGCAGCTCGTCACAAGCTGTTCCCAATGGCGATAGTGTCGCTCTTAGCGAGTCAACATACCACTGCGACGATCTTACAGTACTCATCCCAGGTCAAGTTGAATTGTATGAGCTTCCCCCGAAGCAGACCGCAGACGCATTGTTCCAAAACTACTTGGACACCGTTCACCCTTCATTCCCTATTATTGGTAAGATAACTTTTGCGGCACAGTATCGCACTTTTTTTGAGAGCGACAAGACGCCTGGGAACAATTGGTTGGCGATTCTCAACCTGATTTTCGCAATCGGCGCCAAGTGTTCGCACTTGGTCCAAGCAGAGTGGCGAGGTGACGAGCGAGACCATTTGTTATATTTCACTAGAGCTAGGATGTTGGCGATGAATAGTGACACAATCCTTGGACATCCGGACCTCCAACAAGTTCAGGTGGCCGGTTTGATGGCCTTTTACCTCCTATCGATAAACCAGATAAATAGGTACGTATGGTCATTTGTGGGTTCGTATATGTCGCTGACTGCTGTAGAGCATGGAATTTGAGTGGGATTGCTATCCGATATGGGGTCACTTTGGGCCTGAATCTCCGAAACGAGAACAAGAAGATGCTGGATGCTTCTAAGGAGATCCGATACCGGGTCTGGTGGTCTTTGTGCTCTACCGAGCGGGCTCTTGCTGTGATGACTGGGCGCCCTACGTCGATCAACGGTAGCGACTGCACCGTGCCCCTGCCGGTCCCAACAGAGGAGGAAGCCTTTTCCAATGGCGTTGGCGGCAAACTTTATGGAGACACCTATCAGAGAGTCCGGCGCTTCTCGAGTCAGAAATCGCGCTCTCCTGACAACTCTATCTCCACTCCATCAAGCCACTCCTCTGGGGTGAAAAGTACACCATCCTCTTCAACATCGCCACCGTCTCAGCACTCAAGCTTTGACTGCTTCAAGTCGGTTGCCCCGAATAATGCCTTGTACTTTGTTCATTATACTCAGCTCAGTATTCTAACTCACGAGGTCCTGCATCACCTCTACAGTCCTGGAACAATGTCCGAGTCATGGGCTCGGGTCGAGTATCTGATCGGCATCTTCGATCTCAAGCTTGAAAGATGGCGTTCAAATCTACCAAGCTTATTCGATTTCGGCAAAAAGCAGCGCGATCAGCAGTTCGCTCGCCAGAGAATGAGTCTTGGCTTTTTCTATTATAGCGCAAAAACCCTCATCAACCGTCCTTGTCTCTGCAGAATAGATCGACGAATTCCGAACGAGTCGAGCAAATCCAAGGACTTTAATCGAGCTGCTGCAACAAAATGCGTCCATGCAGCAAAAGTGATGTTGCAGCTGATCCCGGATGAACCCAATCCGGTCGGCTTGTACAAGATCGCTCCATGGTGGTGCCTACTGCATTACTTAATGCAAGCGGCAACTGTATTGATGCTTGAATTGGCAATCAGAGCCGACCACATGCCGTTCGAAGCAGAGGAGATTGTGAATTGCGCGAAAAAGGTGGTTCGCTGGCTGAATAAGATGTCAGAAGAAAGCTTGGCCGCTCATAGAGCGTGGACGATCTGCCATGAGATGCTTCACAGAGTCGCGGCAAAGGTTGGAAGAGATGCCCAGGATCTGTCCACCAAGACTAACAGATCACGAGCCGCGATCGAGGGCGAGCGGTTTATAGCGTCTCCCCCCTCGTGTGTACCCGATCAGGCTCCAAACGGAAATAGCTTGTATGACAATCACCAATCTATCAGACCATTCCCAGACCAGGCAACTTATGGCGGAGAGCAAGCCGAGCATCTGTCTGTCTTCTACCCCTCGATTTACACGTTTCATGATGAATTCATGCCTTACGATCAGTCCACAACCTCACTACATGAATCCAGTGTTAGCTCCATGTTTCCATCATCTGGGCAGATGGACACTCTGGGCGAAGGGGCTTATGATGGCAACGATTTGTTTTACGGTCTGAGCCAGCAATGGGCCCAGAGTAACACAAACGGGATAGTGTGAGAGGGGCTATTGGAACGTTGCTTAGGATTTGCATATTCGTGCGGGTTTTTGCTGAGATTCCGGAGGGTTCTCTGACTTTCTTGATCCGTCGATTGACTCAGCCTTGGATATTTACGCGGCCAATGCTTATTGAAGGCATCACGAGGGTATTGTTCAAAGGAGTGATACCAGCATCGGGGCTACGCCGTCTTCTGCGCATTGAAGGTCTTTTAAGACGAACCCAGAGGATAGAGGATAAAGAATCACCGCAATACAACATTCTCAACTTTGTGGGGCTCAGACAGGCTTCTATTTGATGCGGTCCAAGTTTTGGTGTTTAGGGCTGGAAAAGACCTAGCAAGTTCGTTAGGCGTCTTGTATGTGGACTGTGCGTTAATGATATCCGTTTGAAATTTCTCGACAGCTGAAGCGGGGGAGCATTCCGAAGCGCCTGCAAGGGACTATTCTCTTCAGGAATGTCAATTTACTTGTCATACTCTATTCTCCGCATTCCCATTATCCAATGTTTACAATAGTCCAGGCATCGTCGCGTCAACAGAGTCAACACGGAATAATAAATATGGTGTCATTTCTCCCGTGCTTTGTCAATCTCTTGGCTCAACAGCCTTTTTTGATACAATTCTGACCCTCGCCTATCCTCTGATGCGCAATTTCGACGCGATGCCTTTATTGAGGCGATTGCCCTTATTCTGGCTTACCGTGCTATCTTTGCACACCTTTGCGATTGCTCGACCTAATGCTGGCGACATCCTGTCTGCTCACGAACCCAAGGCGGCCCATCCAGCGCCCCAGCACGGTCTCTCAAGGCGCGATAATGGCACCAGTAGCACTCCGCCGACTATACCGGTCCCAGAGACATCGACAAACGGCGTCATCACGTTCATTACGCCTTCACCAAGTGCCGCTGCAATACCAATCACTCGCCAATCGCAGGTTATTACCACCTATACCCCCCAAGTGACCATCTGTGACTTGCCTCGGCTTGCCTACTCCAACATCTCGAATGCATCACACCCTGCAACGAGAGGTACTGCTTCGTTTCACGCAACGAGAGGTACTGCTTCGCTTCACGCAACGAGAGGTACTGCTTCGCTTCACGCAACAAGAGGGAATGCTTCGCTCCACTCAACAAGAGGGAATTTCTCGACGCCATCGGCAACAGGCATCTGCTCGACGGTGTACTCGGCTGTTACGACAGAGATCTGCTTCACATTGCTGACTGGTGGTGGGCAGTTGTTGACCGTCACCGATTGCAGCCAAGATGTCACATTCTCCACAGACCATGGCTATAACCTCAGTACCTCGACAATGACTGCTCCAGACAGTGTGATCAAGAAGGGCACGGGTATGACTCAGCCAATCCCATCGACTACCATCTTTGTGGTCCCGACGATCACATATTACATGGCGCCTTGGCAGGCTGTCGCCACCGGAATCCCAACCCAGGTACAAGCGAAGATCTGCAGTGCAGCACCCGATGGAGGTCAAGATTGTACGAGTGTCTTCGAGAAGTGGATTGTAACGACTGTGGAGGTGGTGCAGAGTTTCACCAAGACCATCAATCTGACAACGACGCTGGCCGGGGTACGCTTCATACAACTACGCAAGAAAATGAGCGACCGGATCATGGACTGACTGAATGTATAGGGCACGAGAGTCATTTTCGACGGGACATCCACCATCGACGTTACCAACTCGATGACGACAATCTCCATCTCAACCGAGCTGCCTGCCAGCTCTACCGTCTCCCTGCCGAGTGTTTCGACGACAAGAATCAGCACGCCGACACTTGCTTCTACGAACACTGTTACCCATAATCTGGACTCCGTCACAGCTACGCAGTAAGCTCACACAACCAGGAACCCCGTCTTCGTCGTACTGATATCGCTGTTGTAGGCATACTACGATAACTCTCCATAGCACGAGTACTAGGACCCTGACGCTGCAGACGACCAATTCAACGACATCTCTACCACTATCCGAAAAGATATCGTAGTCATTGTTGTCGAAAAGCTGATGCGGTATGGCAAACTCCGCAAGAAGGGGGCCAAATGGAACCTTGAATGCGTGGTTTAGTAGGGGACTATATGAGGGGTTGTTGGCTGGTTTCATCAGATCGATGTTGTGTGTGGTGATTCAGGTTTACTTTCAGAGACATCCGAACTCTTGGCTTTTGGTATTCGGACGGCCCTACTCGCTGTCTGAGAATGTTTCACATTAATTGAGCGAGATTCCCCTACCGTGTTAAAGATATTTCGAATCCCTCCTCACCGAACTAACTTTTCTGACCACGTAGCTCCGGGAGACGAAGGATCTGAAGAAGGGTAACCTTTCGCCGAGATAGTCTTGACTTTGCATCGGGCACGTCAACAGGCAAGCTAATGTTAGCAATGGGGTTTCGAGCAGCAGTTGAGATGGTTGAGATGGTAGGCACGCGCTGGCACATGAAGGAATCTCGGTATTGAATCAGGCAACTATCTGAAGTCTACCTCCGTAAGGATTCCATGCGGTGGTACGAGCTTCCCTTTATGATTCCAAGTTGTGGGATGCTAAACCTGACATTTTGTGGAAGCCGGAAAAATGGCATGATCTTCAGCTTTGGAGAGAGAGGGACGACCGACAGCAAGAGAATTGGCTTTAGCGTAGAAGGTGTTTCTCAATGAATATTAATCGCGTTTCATCGAGGCTTCCCCCTCTCATTCGTCCTCCCCTCGTCCTCCCCACCCTTCCTCTTCACCTTCTCCTCCTTCCTCGCCAGCACCGTCGCCAACCACTCCTCCATCTTCTCCTCCGCATCGACCTCCGACCTCCCCGTCCCATCGACCCCCAAACCCCCTCTAATCCTCCTCCTCAAATCCCCCATGGACGAAATATCAAACGCCCACAAACACCCCCCCGTGATCATCATCGCAAAACCCGTCACGTTGATCGTGGCTATATTCAGAGCCTCG
>JAABUP010003716.1_pt1 | contig 26507 bp, 31 predicted proteins | sample 5559201 | NCBI WGS metagenome assembly JAABUP01 (sample SAMN10711887, study PRJNA513373) | rock metagenome | isolation source: Antarctica rocks | place: Antarctica | reverse complement strand
AGCACGGCCTTTGACCTGAGCAACCTGGAGGACAGGCAAGTGACTCATTGTATTGTGTTCTTGTTTATCTTGCACGAGCCCGCCATCAATGTGCGTGTGATACTTGCCTTGAAGGCCATGATTTGAAGGTATTGATGTCTACTCTAGCTCAGCTGGAGTTGGTGAGAAGTGAGGTTGTCTTGTGCACATGCAGGTCATCTCACCTGACGAACGATGCTGTGCAAGAGAAGTTTGAGCACTACGGCACCTTTGAGGACTCCAACAAGCTGTCCATGGAGGCTTTCCAGGAGCTCTTTGCAGGCCAGGTGCATCAACGTGAATGCAGCACCACATTCCTTGACAGCATGCACTACTGTGATGCCTGATGCAACCCTGTCTGCTCAGTATGGCTGCCCGAACCCGTGTCATACTGCTTTTGGTGAAAGCAGGTATGCATGCGTGCATGCACACACATTGCCTCAAAGGCTCCTAATCAAAAGATTTTGCCCAGAACCACCACAGCTGTGTGTGCTCAAGTGCTTATGTTTTATTTTGTGTTGTACAGTTCAGTGTTGAGGATGACTTAGTACCTCAGATGCGAGCATGTGCCACTCATGCTTTTAGTGCGGTGTTGAACAAGCTGAACCCCATGAGGCGGCAGCACTGCTTTGAGCTCTTTGGCCTGGACTTCATGGTGGATGCTCGCCATAAGGTACCCTCTATTGTTGTGCGTTTCTGCCAGTTGGTAGCTATGATGTATGATGCCTGCTGGATGTGTCAAGCATGCTATGCATCTGTTTGTGTCCTAGGCCGGCACAGCAGTCTGCCTGCTTAACTGCCTGAGTGCGGGCATCACCTGGATGCTGTTACTTTTGTCTAACCTGCTATTGACAAAAGGCTTGTCCATCAGGGTTGCGGATCTGATTGCAGACATTTGAGTAGTGTACGCTATTTTTGTCTGCAGGTGTACTTGATAGAGGTCAACACAAGTCCAGCATTGTACAGACATGGTCAGGTGTTGACAGACCTGCTGCCTGTGCTCATTGAGGAGGTGGTACAGAAGGTGAGATCACGTCCTAACCATACTTTGTATGGCTGTGCTGAAAACAACGTCTATGGGGTGCTGGTCATTGTGCAGTGCACAGCAATGTTCAATATCTTGGCATCTACACCATGCCTTTGCGCCTCTAAGGCAGCAACGCTCCAGATTGAAAGAGCATTCAATGAGTATTGGTGTTTGAATGGCAGCGTTAGTTCACTCAGGTACGCAATTCCTTTGTTTGAAGCGAGCATGCAGTGACAGCAAGTCTTTCCTTCTGCAGGCTATTGACCCCTGCTTCCCACCCCCAATTGCTGAGGCAGCAGCCACCATTGAGCCTCTGACCAGCTTTGATGTGCTCATAGACACTCCCAGTGGCCGCAACATGCGACGCACAATCAGTGGCAGCGGCAGAGGTGCATACAACAGCACCATTGCAGCTGCTGCCAGGACTGTGAGGAAGACTAATAGCAACAATGGCAACCCTGAGAACGCTACTGCAACCACGGCTGTGGCAAGGACAAACAGCAACAGCAGTGGCAGCAGCAGCAATGCAGCTGTGGCCACTGGCTTAAGCAGTGGTGATGAGAATGCTGCAGTAGCAGCGGTGGATAGATCACTACAGCGCACAAATAGGACAAATGCTGATGATGGCAAGGTGGTCAGCAATGCAGCACCTGTAGAAGCTGCAGACTTGCTGAAGCGTGACTCTAGCCTGAGCAAACAGCTGCTCAAGACTGCCAGCACAAATGCAGCCTCTGTATATCAGCAAAATCTGGTCATCAGGACCATGAGGAAGACCAACAGTGGCTTAGGTGCCAATAGAGCGGCGTTCAAGGTGTAATTTGGAGCTGCTGGCACTGGCTCAGCAGGCAAAGTCACCTTCATGTCAATTGGTTATCATACTTAGCGATGATGATGTCTGTTGTTTGTGCGTTCTTGCTGTCAGCATTCAGTGAGCAAATGCTGATGAAGCATGACGACTGTTCAGCTGTGCCAATCTGCCTCCTGGTTCATGTAACGATGTGTGCAGCTGGTGTGTTGCATGTGTGTGGCATTCCATCAAATTCCCAAAGGCATACCAGGATGTGGGGGGGTCAAGTCTTAACAAAGCCGCTGTGTATCAGGGACATGTCCCAGCGATGCTACATGGACTGCCTCGAGTTATTGGTATAAAATAAACTCTGAAGCGCGATCGCGAGGGATCGTGTGTGAGCAGTTATTGGTATAGCATGGTATAGCAAGAGACCATGCACTGACAAGATTGCAAATTGAACAAAAATCTACGTTTGTCATCTGGGATGACATAAATCCCGGCTGAAGGTGTTGCCTCTGAGCCTTGAATGGTCGCCCCTGGCTCATTGAGAGGTTGACCTCCGTATCATTGCCCATCGCGTTTGGTCCAAACATTCTGAGTGCGGAAAACCCTGCGATCTGATCCTACATATACCAAACGTCCAGCTTAGTCCCGAGCGTGTCACCAGCCTTGTCGGCAAGCATGCATATAAACGGACGGTGTCGTCGTCGCTGCCTAGAGCTGTCGGTCGGTGTTTATGTAAACCAATAGCCCACCGACGCATATAGCGACATTTACATCTGCTGCTCGAACAGTCCCAGCCGTGCCCCAGCCGTGTCTGTGTTGACACTGAAGATATGATCAGCAGTAGTGCACCAGCTTCGTTGCTTTCGGCCCATCTACGCTGCATCGATGGCCGATCAGCTTGCGTCTTCCGCCCAGCCGCATTCAAAGCGTCGAACCGGCCCACTGGGCACATATCCCGGAAAAGAAAAGTATCTCCTTCGTGTGCGGTCAACAAGGACGAGGGCCAGCTGACAGTTCAGTCCCCTGGTGCCGCTCTAAAACGCCTACAAACACGCCTGCTAGGTGGCCAAAACGGTGCGCCATCATCTATGGGGTCGTGCTGCTGCGATTGGAAAAAGCTGTTATTGTCCTGCTACTTTGCCACAGCTTTTCAAGCTGGTTTTCTTCTGCAGACAGCTTAGCTCCCCAGGATGCGCCGCAAGATGACAGCACACCTGACTGGCGGTTGGTGGTTGGGCTTTGTGCTGCTGTCTCGCTCATATGCTCCATTGACAGAGCGTCCATCTCTGTTGCCATTGTGCCCATGGCTGAGCAGTATGGCTGGTCAGACTCTGCCAAAGGTGCCATCAGCAGTTCCTTCTTCGCAGGCTACACCATCACCAACCTAATAGGTATGAGCACGTCTTCACAACACATGCATAAGCTGGTTCAAAACATATTGTGCATTCTCTAAGTACACCATTTTGTGCTGTCGATTTCTTTGCAGTGTGATGTCTGCTGTCGCACTTTCAGTGTTTTGATTGCAATGGAGTGAATGCCACATGTGGTCAGCTGTGGCAAGTGCATGACTTGCAGGCGGCTATGTTGCTACAAAATATTCTTCAAAGATAGTTCTTGGTGCTGGTGTGGTCCTGTGGTCTTTGTTCACAATCTTTACCCCTACAGCAGCGGATCTGGGCTTCATGTTGATACCTCTCTGCATATCCAGAAGCATTATGGGAGCTGGGGAGGGAGTGGCATTTCCTGCCATCTCTAACTTGTTCTCCAAGTGAGCATCACATGACAGACTGTGCAGCATGCTTTCCAGTGGTTTAGACAGTGACACTGCATGGGCACATAAGTTGGTTGATTCAAGCCCTTGACCTCACCTTGTGTGTGTCCAGTTCTTGCTGCTGCTTTTTACAGCTGCACATCATAGCATCACTGCGTAACAGTCACCATGCTCGTGACCAGATAGCACATGCAGTCCATAATCTTGCAGGTCAGGATTTACACTTTTAGTCCTCAATCATGGTATGCTGCCCTCTGGCTGCTTGCAGTCATCAGGGCATCTGAAGTCGAATGATGGTGAAATTTGTGATTGCAGCTGGGTGCCTGTCAGCAGCAAATCACGCTCCCTTGGTCTAGCATACTCAGCAGGCCAGATTGGCAACATTGTAGCCCTTGTCACCTCACCACTGCTCATCAACAACTTTGGCTGGAAGTCTGCCTTCTGGGTGTACGGCACCCTGGGGTTGACCTGGATGCTGGCATGGGTACCCTTGGTGCCTGACCAACCCCCCAACAAGACCAAAGCTTTACAAGGAGGTGCGTCATTGCGTCACACATCTGTCAAGTGTGCATGTGATGTATTATAGTATCACTGCAAGGTTGGAGTTGTCCTTCTCTGACGTTCTTGGAGGCCTGCTGAAGAAGTGCAGAGCAGATCCAGGTATGGCTGCCATGCATGTGTTGTCTGCATGAGGGCAGACCTAGATGCATGCATGCATTCAATGCCTGCTCAGTCTTTGGCTATCCAGTGTAAGTCTCATGTCTAGCTTCACACAGCATGTGTGTTTTTGTGTGCAAACAGGCAGCGGCAATGTTGAGGTCAGCAGCAAGGCTGAAAAGGGTGTGGAGTCGCTGAGTGATGTGCCGTGGAAGCGCTTTCTGAAGAGTAAGGCGCTGTGGGGCCTGATAGCAGTGCACTGCTCCTTTGGAGTTGGGCCATTGGTGTGCCTCTCCTGGCTTCCTAGCTACTACTCTGATGTAAGCCTGTCTGACAACCTTCGTACCCTAGCTCCTACTCTGACGGAAGCCTGTCTCACATCCTCCTTGCCCTACCTACTCTGATGTAAGCCTGTGTCCATCCTTCTAACGCCAGCTTTACTCTGAGGTAAGCCTGTCTAAATCCCTCCTTACCCTAGCTATTACTCTCATGTAAGCCTGTCTGATATCCTCCTTGCCCTAACAGTCCTGCATGTGTGTGAAGCAGTGCAGCTCTTCTGACGCTATCACACTGCCACAATGCTTGCTTTGCTGCCCAGTGTAAGCAGCAATATACGACGGCTTGAATGGGCTACGCTGCTTGACACAGCAAGTAGGTGCTGTGCATTGGCTTGTGTATATTCACAGGCTTTTGCACTGGAACTGCAGCTCTCTGCATCTGCTCCTGTTTTAATACCAAATCAGGCAAAACACAGGCAGAAGATCAGACATGGTGGACACTGATGTTACAGGAATGGGGGCTTGATGTTCAGAAGTCTTCCTTCTTGAGTGGGCTGCCCTGGGCGCTGTCTTTTGCCTTGGCCAACCTGGCAGGCTGGAGCGCAGACACCCTCATCAACAAAAAGATCCTGAGCATCACAAACACACGCAAGCTCATGCAGGGCATTGCCAGCATGGGCCCTGCCGCCTGCCTCACTGCCCTGGCCTTGCAACCTAGTGGTCCAGGTAGGATGCACCCTTTGTGCACCTGCTCTCCCTGTTGCTGCTGCCTGGACTGCTTTGACAGCCTCTCCTGCGTCTGTCTAAAGGTGCAGATGCAACTTTGTGTGTGCTAGGTAAATGCTGCACCATATTTGTTGCTGTTGCTTGGTTGCACTTCTACTGCATCTCTTTCACTCACAACAGCTTGGATGGGGACCATACTCCACACATACAGTGTGCCAAAGCCTGACACTGTACATCACATGTGGTGCAGACGGGGGGTCTTTGGTGGTATCAGCAGGCTTACTTACAGGAACGCTGGCCATCGGGGGCTTTCAAGCAGCCGGATACGGCAGCAATCACCAGGACTTATCACCCAAGTACTCTGGGATTTTATTTGGTCTCTCCAATGCTTCTGCCAGCTCGGCAGGCGCCATAGCAGTGTTCATCACAGGTAGGATGCATGGCAACACTTTTCAAGGAGCATGTCCATTCACAGAATGATGTGACTGTCTCAGGATCCACTTGAGTTGCAGAACTGTGAAATCTGTCTGGTTGAGGCAAGTAGCAACATTGCAATGTAAAGCTCACAAGGCTGTCTTTCTTGTGCCAAAGGCCATCTCATGTTGCGGTGCTTTTTTGAGCAGCAGCTTGCATGGAGGGGCAAGAGGCGTCAATGCATGTGTCTGGATTGCAGGAGTTCTTTTGGACAAGACTGACTCCTGGTCTGTCATCTTTGGAACAGTGGCTGTTGTGTATGCCCTGGGCTTTGCGGGTTTTGCGGCATTGGGCTCTGGCGAGCTTCAGAACTATGACGACTGACAGCATCATATAGACAAGACTAAAAACAGCAATTTTGTGAACAATCTCTGTGTCAATGACTCAAGTGTACAGTAGTTGCATCGAATTTCATTTGAGCTGTCATCAGGTGACAGTCTTGTTGACATGCAGTTAACAAAAGTGACAGTACTGCATGACATTGTTACCTTCAGTTTATCCACGGATTTACCAGCCAATATTTTCCTGGAGGTTGGTTGGTATCGGTTTTGCCAATAAAGTCGAATCAGGGTTGGATCCAGCTTTTTGTAACACTTAGTGTCACGCTGATGTGTATTATCACATCTGCAATATTCGTGGCAGCGTGGACATACTTGTTTAGATGTCAGTTTGGGTTGCCATGACGAAGTACAGCATCAGTATGTGACAGCATAACTGTGACGATTATCACAACGCTGTTGGCATTGCCCCTGGACCCAGACTGTATGACCGCAAGCTGACATAATTTCGCTGCTGTGCTATGAGATCTTGATCAATCAATCTTGCCCCTGCAGTCATGCATCTGGCCACATGTTGCGCTTTGAAGATGTGTGACCATACCCGGATGTGTCAGAAGCCTGGAGTGCTGAAATTACTTGGAGGCATTTTAGGCATCCGCACCTAGACAAAAGCACATGGATGCTTGGGAAAGTGTATCTGAGATCCAGGCTATCAAGGAAAAGCACACGAATGCTGAAGACATATTATCTGGAGCAACAGGCAGTGCCACAATGCAGACGTGTTCCAGTGTGTACAGCCGCATGTACAATGCCGTTTGTTAGTGTACACTTGCAGAGCTTGTGCATCAGGTACAAACGTGCGCAAACACCAGACACCCAGTTACTTCAACATATATGCAACATACTGTACAGTCGCCTTCAAGGGCAGCAATCAAAGCCAAACAAAGCAGAGCACCAATTGCTGTTCCAAGTCATCGATTCCTATCAGCTATGTCAAGGACCAGCAGGGAAGCTTTGTGGGTCTTGAAGCAGAGGAGCGCTTTCTGGGGGCTGATACAGGGTGGCAGGGGCGTCCCTATCAAAAATAGCACCACCACCCTCTACATTGCTGTACAGCTCAGTATCTGCCGTCGGCAGACCTGAATACCCTTCACCCCCCCTACCCCACCAGGGCCAAGCTAGGCCAGCCAGGCTCCCAGAAATCGGCCCAAAACTGGGAAGGCTGGGGCTGATCGTTGCCCATTGATTGGCAATGATATCACTGGCTGCATACATCAGGGCTGCAGCAACGGAGATGCAGGTCATGACGTCGTACAGCCAATTGAGCTCGAATGAAAGAAGGCAGTTTAGCAGATGATATGTAATCAAGACATACAGTCAATATGCTGCCGCAGAGATAGCAGAGTGCCTGACAGTCAATATGTTGTCATAAGTATGCACATGTCAGTGTGCAGCTCTACATATGTTGACAAATGGCATTGTTGATACACTATACAAGGAAAGCAAGCAAGGATGTACCAGCAAAGCCAATTATGCCTGCTGTGACAAAAGCACCAATGAGGAACAGCAGCTTGTGAGAGGTCCTGCCGCCGCTGCGCCGGTCAGCTGCGTCTGCAATTCAGGCAGAGAAGATCTCAGCAGCTATACTGAGTAGCTACACCCAACAGCTGTGTCAGCCACGTCAACTGACAAAAGAGCTGAGCATGGCAAGCAACATGAAGTAAATGTCTGATTGTCAAAGCACCCTGGACATGTCAATATGCATCTGTGGGCAAAAATCTGTAATTTGACTCTCATGCTCAGGTGTCTGATAGTACTGATGCACCTGCCAACAGCGCATGCTGTACAAGATGTGTTCAACTTCAAGGTGAACTACTATGGTTGCTCATTCCCCTGATGAGGCAGTGCAAAGTGTGTGGGCTATGCTGCACCATGGCCTATCTGTTTGCTACTCGTGGGCTGACTATAGCATGCAATGACAGATGGTGGACTGCATATCTTCTCATAGTGCCAACTCTGCATCTTAGTTGCCACAGACATCATATGAAGGCTTTTCCAGAGGAGCTGAACAGGCAGCAGTACAGGGAGGAGGTAGACTCAGCTATGATCCTGCAGACAAGCACCAGATCAGCAGCAGGTGAGCTGATGGCAACTGTGGACTGCAAATGCAGCATGTTATGTACTCGACAACTCTCCATGTATGTGTACTCAACCTGATCCAAGACATGTGATTGACAGAGCTTTTGCCGGACTGGTGACACAGCCGAGTAGCTGGTGGCACAACGGCAAGTCAGACTGAAATGCTATGCCAACAAATGCAGAAATGCTGCGGCAATGCAGGTTTGGACAAGCAATTATAGTGGAGCAGTGATGTGCAGTGAGCACCACACCTGTGGCTGCAGCATTGGGGTGGGCATTGGCAGGCCAGCAGGTTGAGGGCTGCAGGCCACTGCACTCATACCCCTCCTCCACCTGCATGCACCACCATAACTGTCAGTGTGTATACGCCTCATCTCTGAAGCCAGGCAGGGAGCGCACGCTGTTGTGATGACTGCCGCGTGAACACTCTGCACATGTGCCTGCAACAGGACACATGCATGAAAGCAGCCAAGGGCAATCTTGTTGTGCAGCATAGCCGAGTCAATAGCCAGGTTAATTTTGATGCCCTACTGGAACCCAGGGGGGTGGGTGCAGCCTAGGTCTTACACGGTACAGTTGCAAAACAGTGCCTGGTCATGTTTGAGATCTGGTCAGCAAGGGCTCAGCAGCCGTGTACTGAGATGCACACCTAGATGTAACTCTGATCTGCAGACAGGCATTGCTTCTGAGCCAATCCTGCTGCAGCAAACCATCTGCTGTGTTTGAGCGCACAGTGCAGATAACATGCAGGTGATCTGCATCACTCTGCCAAGACAGCGAAGCAACAAAACAGATTAAATGTGGTCATGGGGTTGAACGATTGACCTGGCAGGTGGCAGAGCAGCCGTCTCCGTCCACAGTGTCTCCATCATCACACTGCTCCAGCCCCTCCACAATCCCATTGCCACACACCTGCTGAGGCCCCACCACCTGCATTTGCAGCCCAGCAGCAGAGTTGTGCCAGCGCCAAATCCTGTGCTGAATCAACTGGGTACAATGACATTCAAGATGCAAGCCCCCCTTTTGTCTGAGGCACTGTATGCTGAGTTGACCTACCATGGCAAATCAGTGCTGCGGTCTTTGACAGCAGATCACTAAAGGATTGTGCATGGACTGCTTGTAAACTCTGATGCAAGCGCGTTGCTTGGGCCTGCTATCCATGTGCAAGCAGCTTACCCTCCAGTGAGGGGGCTGTTGGATGTGGAGGTCATGCTTGTTGGCGGTGACATCCTTGACCAGGTACCCTGACCCCTCCTCAAAGGTCCAGTAGGCCACCAGGTCTGGGTCATTGGGGCTCACCCTATCTGAGGCTTCACTTGAGGGCTCTGCACGCTTCAGATCGCTTGCCATGCCCTGTGGGAACACACAATAGGGATGTGGCGTGACCAGCTGTTTCTTCTCCCTGGGATTGACAGAGCTTTCAGGACCTGAGGAACAAATACCTCTTCTGCCAAGGAGCACAGCTGCCCAACATGCACTTATGTACTGCAGGAAGGCCAGAGTTTGGGGCTGTTCATGCACACGATTGAACCCATCAGTTTTATCTACCGCAACAGCCAAAAAATTGGCCCACATCCGGAGGTCTCTGATACTGGTGAAGTATCTCTGGGGAACCCAGCCATCATCTGTATCAGAGATCCGCCATCATCCATGGATTAACTGGCAATGAGCCCAGTCAATTTCCCCTTGACCTCATACTGACTGGGCCACCTCAGCCAATCAAGGCACCACCCTTGAGCGTATCTCTGAAGGGTCCAGTCAGGATGGATCAGAGGCCAACATGCCCACTTGGCCTCGACGCATTCCCCTTGCTTCCTTGGCACTAGTGGCCTTTGTTACTGGCAAGCCCGCCCAGTATTCCCCTCTCAGCATACGTCTATGCTGAACTGGGTGTACCCCCCACCCAGACCGGTACTATGATGCCGGGTCTGTTACATTCGTATACAAGGGCATTTGATGCAAATTGCGAGTATGGGTCAAAGGTCATGACAGTCAACGCCACTGTTTATGCGGCGCCACAGGCTCTTCGTCCCGATGAAAGGTCGTTGGTCTGGAAGCAACGCGCAGAGAAGAAGTACGAAGCCGATCGACACGGAGGAGTGGTGTTTCAAAGCTCACCTGTCCTACCACTGTCGAGATCTGGCAGATCTGAAAGGCTAAACAAGCGATTGTCGCGGTGTGTACGAAACGCACCACCGAAATTGTGGTGCCGAGCACGTGCAGTCACAAGCGCAAAAGCGGCTGTCAAACCCCTGAGGATGTGACACCCCTTTGCTAGCTGTGATCATGCCTCGGTCAGCACCCAGCCTTAAGCAGGCTATAATGATGCTGCAGCGCAAGATCTGACTCACATTGGCTTGCTGCAGGCCTGATAGCATGCATGCTCTTGCAACACAAGCCATGCAGGCATGAGGCAGGCATGCTTAAGCTGGTACCAAACCTGCTGAATCTGCTCCTGGCTGCGCACAGTCTTCCAGATACGCAGCTCATCAATGACACCAGTGAAGTCCTGTGCACCATACTCCAGCTGGTAGCGCTGCTGCACATCACCAGCAGCACCCTGGGCGCTGTCGAAGCAGCCTCCCATGCAGTCTTGCTCGCGGCCCACCACCAGAGTGCCTCCAGATGGTATGCGCATGCCCTGAGCACGTACAGTGGACCAGGCCTGCATGCATCACCACCTCTATCAACACAAAACAGGAGCTGCTGAGTGGGCCACAATCCCAGCCCATGTTCCAACAGCTGGCAGGTACAATGCTGTTCTCTAAGGTCATCACCCAACATGGTAGTGTTGCTGATGCTCGGTGACCCCATGGGTATCATGCCAGCACAAGTGTTGAGAGGGAAGAGATGCCAGAGCTTCAGTGGCAGGATGGCAAGATGGCATGAGGATGAGGGGTGAAGCTGAGAGTGAGGCAAGACATAAGGGATGATTCACCTTGCGGCCATCCAGGTAGAGAGTGGCGATGCCGGTGGAGCTCTCCCAGGTGGCAGCAATGTGATGCCACTGACCATCAGTGGACCCAAAGCCAGCATTGCGGTCGCCATAACTCCCTTGATCCTCCATGATGTCCACCTGCCTGAAATCACAACAAAATGCTTCAATTTGATTTGAAAACATTGGGGCATGATGCTGCCTTTTGGTGCAAGTTGTGAGCAGCTGGGAACCAAGTGAAGCCATGTACAGTGCCAGGGTGGGTCCTGGCTTAGTAATTCTGACAGGACTGGCTCAAAAAAGGCATAGCCGATCAACAGACAAACATGCTTGTCAATGCAAGCTCACTCTCTTGGGGCTGAAAGATGCATGAAGCTGTTTGCGAACCTGTTTGAGAACCTGTTTGAGAATCTCACGTCGTACAAGGTGCAAAACAGTGCTGACAGCTTGTAAGGCAAGGCAGCTCTTTGGCTCATAGCAACTCTTGGCTCGTGCCAGCTGTCACGGTTGTGGCTAGATGCAGTCAAGGATCTTACCAGTTGTTGTAGTTGTAGATGAGGAAAGCGTTGTCTCCTTGACTGTAAGCACCAGTGGCATAGGAGAAAGGCACCCCCTGATTGCAGTTGTCCACAGACCACATCCAAAACTCCACTGTCACGGCTGTTGCCGGGAAGTCCTGAAAGTTGGTCACCAGCAATACCTGCAAAGATACAACCTTAGCACTAATATGCTGCTGTGCATGCATTGCCATTGTACCACACCAGTGCAGCAACTTGATACCACTCCTACAACAGCTGCACTAACAAGCAGGACGCACACAAGATACGATGTGGGACGCATGATTGTGAAGCTCATGCATCTCTTCAAGTCATGAGCTGCTGCAAAAATAACAGAGAGGTTGACAGCCTTGCCTTGGCAAAGACACACATAGGGATACCTGCTGGTCAGAGAGGAAGAGGGCATGATCTCCATGGAAGCTGTCTGGCAGCTGCACAGCCTGCCCATCCTTGTCAGCCAAAGGAGCAGTGGAAACCTCAAAGCGAGGGGCATCACTCCACAGGTATAGGGCCTTGTCAGGACTGCCCTTGGCACTATCCACCACAATGCTCTGCAACAGACCATGAACCACTGGGCACACTTATGTACCATGCATATACATATATGGACACCATGGACCATACAGATAGGAAGACAATACAAAAATACATGTTGACTGTACATATAGACTATGTATACAGTTACTGCCCAATTGCAGCGCTAACGCAGACTGAAGCAATTCACGACGCAGGTTTTCAATGATTGCAACAAGAAGGGACACATGCCCAGAATGGTCACGTCTTTGGCTTATGTGTGTGGTGGACTCTGTGTGAATGTACTATGAAGGTCAGCCTGGATGCCAACATCAAAAATGCAAAATGTTTTTCTGCATGTTTCATAATGTTGCTGACATGCTTTTCTCTGAGGTTCTTATGATCCCATACACAGTCACAGGTGTGGTACAAGACAACAGTTGTAGCCATGGCCACCAAATGCCAAAGGTTGCAATGCAATGCGCAAAAGGCCGAGCAACCACGAGTGTTGCACACATGCACCAGACACAACTGAATTCACAAAGAGTGAGGAGAATTACCCTAGCAATGCCATTGGCCCCTGGTGTCCCTTTCTTGATGTTGTCTGCACTGAAGTCGTACCTCACCACAAGGCCACTGCTGTTGCTCAGACTTGCAGAGAACATGTCAGCCACAATACGGTCCTGCAATCAGGCGCTCAACCACTCATCCACTAACTAGCTGTACATCATATGTCTGTATAATCCAGACAAGCACACACATCATAGCATGGTTGAGGACTGACGCATGTCAAATGCCTTCTCTTGTTCTGAAATGCAACCTGCTGAGACGTACATGCAAGCCTTGACTGAGTTGTGATGAGTCTCAGGATATTCACAACAGTCACTGTGCAGTTGACGTGAAACACAGGGCACATCAGCTTGCTTTGCTTTGGTGCTACTGCTTCGGTTCGCAGAGTATGTGATGAAGGTATGCAAAGGAGGGGCTGCAAGAACACCTGAGACAGGACCTGGTCCCAAATGCGCACATCAGCCAGGTCCCCATCAAAGCTGGTCTGGGGATCAAAGCAGCCCCCGTAGCAGTCCTGATTCTGCCCCAACACCAGGGACCCTGCAAGTCACAGTAATGTGTGGTGACAAGGGTAAAGGTCTGCAAACAAGCAACCTGCTTCCCACATCACAGAATTGCTGCAGGTCATTGACCAGCAACTGCTGGCACTGTGCATTGGACGCATTGTACTATCGCCCATGTGTGAGCTGCCCTACCCCTGCCAGTATGCTGCACTTGTTGTGACCATGACACACAGGCACCTTGTCAACAAGATGCCTTGTGGATGGTGTCTTGTGATTGCTACAGACAGCAAAGCCCTTAGCTGTGATGGCAGACTCGCTTCAAGCATCGCAGAAATAGGATGTGAATACAAGCCATCAGAGCACAATGAACAGAGCGGTATGTTTTGACACAAGACAGTTTGCAATTTGGGTTCCAGTCTGTGACAGCTGCCATAAATGTGCCACAGACCAAACAGGCAACTGCCTGTGTGTAATTGCATGCCATAGCCATTTACACATGCATCTTTGTTGTTGGGTGATGCTGATTCTACCATTGCCTAGACGCAGGGTTTGAGGCGCCATGTGGGGGTCAACACCACCATCTTTGGCAGCTTTAGATTGCCAATGGCCTTCGGAGGTTCTCCAAGTGGGTGCATGAAAGATGCCATCAAAGAACACCTCTGTCTTGCCTGTGTCACGGCTCCAGGTCACCGCTACATGGTGCCAGTTGCTGTCCTTCCTGCACTCAGCGCAGACCAGCACCTGATCGCCATCCATCATGACATGGGACAATGGATGTGGAGAGCAGGTCCAAATTAGGTTGTTCTTGGTCTTGACAGTTCATGTCTACATGTTTGACAAAGTTCAGACAGGCCAGGGAACTACTGCCGGTCCCTTCAGATGCACTCTCAGCTTGCATTACAAGCACACACTGTGCACGCTTTCACGTGTTGCACACAACACAACATGCATACATACTGCGCAGGCCAGCAGAAGCTGCAATAGTTGTGGTGGCAACCACGTCTGTCTTCAAGAGAGAAGGCATGGATCAGAGAACACAGATATGTCAGCATGGGGGTGCAGGAGACCTACCAGTCGACATCAAAATTCATCCAGTGATCCAGTTGGCCTTCATTGACACGTGGGTTTGCGTTGACAGACACTGAAATGGTGGACAGCGGCGTGTAGCCCTGCCCCAGCATCATGTCCACAACGTAGTACTTCTCTATCAGAATAGCGTCATCAACAAAGGCATGGTCTGTCACACCGCCATCTGCATCAGTGCACAACAGCATGTTGATAGTCACCAGGCACAAGTGCTTTTACTTTCTAAACCTCGTAACAGTATCGCTGCTGACATGTCTCTGCGAGAGCGCTCATACATGCCTTGAAAGTATTTATTTGTAACTGGTGAAGATTGCAAGCAAGACTGCATGTTCTATTTGCATGCAATGATTGTAATTGACAACATAGGATCTTTCACCAGGCATGGAACCATCAATGCCGCATACACAATATGATGACAAAAGGCAGGCACAACAGGCTTCATTTCAGATGAGCTTCTGAAGGCTGCAGTGCAGACAAGATGTGTTGTTCCTCTGTGCATCATACTGTAAATCTCAAAGTGCAGGCAGCAGTGCTTGCCCATCAAGATTGTTAAGAGGAAACAACTTACAATGTGGCCCGCCACTGCTGTCTCCAACAGTGTGAGTAGCATATGACAGCAGCTCAGAGCGCTGAACTGCTTCAGCTGTTGCTGAGTACTCTGGTGTGCGCACCCACATTTCTACAGTGAAGTCAGTCTCAGGCATGTCCCCAATCTCCTCATTCAGGGCGTAGTTGTTGTGGAAGTTGAGCTTGCCAGTTTGGTATGAGCGTCCTCCCTGAGGAGACAACTTTCAGCATTGACATGCACACGCTTGACAAAGCAGGGAATGTTGTTTTCCAGAGCCAGCATTGGTACAGTTAGAGAGGCATGGGGTGTTGCTGACACCACAAACCATAACAGAGGTGCACCCTCGGGGGGGGGGGGGGGGGACAAAGGGGGGGAGGGTCTGTTGCATGCGTAGGCTTGATCAAACCAGAACCAGGAGCAACGCTGCAAGAATGATGTGTGGATTTACAGAAGGGCAGTAGAAGCCTTGTGGTCTGTATGTCATGCCAATGCTTGCGTTCTGCCCTAAACAATGAGAGGACAACATCCAGACCTACCTGGTTGATTGTGACAGGAGCTTGCTGAGGTGGGGTGACTAATGGGAGGTGGTGCCCATTGCCACTGGAGTCCATTGCTGTCCACATGTGGGCACCAGTCAAATCCTCTGCCCTGCAACACAGCAGTCAACAGTCAAGCAATCCTGAGCCTGACAGTGCCTGGTAGTTGCACTTGTCACACTGAAAACAGTGCCTTGGGGCCCCAGATAATTTGCTGTGATTGACATGCAGATCACTCAAGAGTTTAAGGGGTGGTGGAGTCAGGTGCTTCTGGCATGCAAAATGGCTTCTGTCTTGGCCCTGCCTAGCTCTCAAGTCAGCAACGACATACGCAATGTAGTGCATTGAACATGCATGCATGTTCTGCAAAGCATTGTCAGTGCTCACATGTTTGGGTCATCAAACTTCCAGTAGGCAACTAAACCAGGTTGGCCAGCTATGCCGTCCACAAGCCTCATGTTGTTGATGATCTCCTTCTGGCTGCGCTCCACATTCCAAATGCGGACCTGCACGGACACAACATCTATCATGATATCAATTGTAAGTGCGGCTGCCAGCATTTGCTGTTCTGCATGAAAAGGCTGGAATGACACCTTCACCGCCCTGTGGGGACTGAAACGTTGTGTTTGCATACATACTATAGTTCAAGCTCATCCCACAAGCAGGTGCAAGATAATACCTCGTCCATGAGGCCGTTGAAGGCTTGAAATGAATCAGTGCAACTGCCATAGCAATCCTGATCCCCACCCAACATGAGAGCTCCCCCAGACTGTAAGGGCTCTGTAGCACCGGTCTTTACCTGCACAACATTGCCAAGATCTCAAGCAACAGCCTGCTTGTTGTTTAGCTGACGCAAAGAGAAACCTGTGTGTTATGCGGCGTTGGTCTTCCTGTCAACACTGAAGTGTTGCTGAGGTTGCCAAACTTAAGCAGTCCAAAACTTTGTAGATTTTGGTGGTGCCATTGTGAGCTGCTGTCCATGTCACAGCCACATGATGCCATGAGCCATCACGTTCCAAGAGATTGGCAGCTGGCTTGTTGCCATACTTGGAGTAGCAACTCACGCTGGTTGGATCTGGCCACATGGTGAAATATGTGAATGCATGACATGCAATTGTCCTGTGTGGATCGAATATGGCAAAATGGTTAAAGTCGGCACTGCGCTGCTCAGGGTCGTTGCTTTGTGAGTCTAAGGCGTATGATAGGATTGTGCCTGCAGGTTCACATAGTGTCACACGAAGGAGGTTTTAGAGGTTTAGGACAGAAGACAGTCACCAGGCTTGAGCTCACCAGCATGGCAAAAATCAGATGTACTAAGCCAGGCTTCAAAGGTTATTGCATCACTTGGAAACCCCTGAAGAATCACACGGTGAAAATTACCCCACTTTGTTGCGGCAAGGTGTACGTGAAACAAGTAGCCTGCAAATCCAAGCTCTGACCTGAAAGTCTTTTAGAACGATAGCGTGATTCTTCAGCAGCAGTGCATGCCCGGGGACGGAAGCTGCCGTGATTGATCTGCCTGCAGCGCACACGCACAGTACATCATGGTGGTCATTGCCAGGTTGACGTGATCTCGAAGCCTGGACGCCCAGTGAGGCACATGCAAGAGGCTTGTAGAAACACGCCGAGCAGACACCGACAGCTCCATCGCGTCCCAGCGCACCTTGCAAGATCCAAAGTGCAAAAATGACTGAGTACAATGAGGGGGAGGAACGGGCCATTACGTCGCGCTCGCTTGCTGCTGTTAGATCAAAGTCGTCGACAGAGCCTTGTCGACGTCTCAGATGCTGGACACCCCAATCAGGCGACCCTCCAGTATCCGGCGACGAAGTTTCACGCAAATCAATGGTTCTTCATCCTTCACTCGGACCTGTTGTAGGTTCCGGTACTCACACGAAGCTCAGGTTGGATTGCTGAGAGCCAAACCTAACTGCCCCACTGCAGCTGCAGCGCCCTGCTGTAATAGCCCTGAATGCACTCTCCCGCCCTCCCACAGCCCACAATGGCTTGCTTGGGGGAGGGGGGGGGGGCATTAATGGCTTGCTTATGCAGAACGTCAACGGATCTTCCATTACATGCAAGCACTCGTGGCATCTGTCAAGATTGATTCCTTTACAACTCTAGTCAAAACAAAATCAAAGCAGCGGCGTCATGACCAAATTCATGATCAGATTCAAATCAAAACACACACATAGTCCACACACAACATGCTTCATGATTGAGTTTCCACTGATTGATCACGGTCTTTCTGCTTGAGCTCAACCTGCACGTCTCACTTAGGTTCTTCAGACATGTACTCAACGTACTTTCAGCGCAATGTAGTCTTGAACGCCTCATGAAACTATCAGATAATGGCAAACAAGTCTTGCACGCAAATCTCGGGTGACCTAGTACAAGCAGCAGTCATGCCTCTGCAGCCTCACTCAAAAAGTAATCAACCAACTGGGAAGGTTTGCGGGTCTTGAAGAGGAGGAGGGTTGTGTGGGGGCACATAGGTCACAAGGGGGGGTTCTGAAAGGGGAGAATGACCGCTTTCTGCACTGCTATACAGGTCAGTCTCCACCATTGGCAGATCTGTGTAGCCATCCTCCCTAGGCCTCCAGGGCCAAGCCAAACTAGGCAAGCTCCACGAAACAGGTCTGAGATTTGGCGGTCTGAGATTTGGCAGCCTGGGAAAGCTTGTTGTGTCCCATGCTCCTGAAATGATGTTGCTGGCAGCGTAGAATGCCACTGCATGAGCATAGATCCACTTTGAGTGTGCAAGTGACGCTACAACACAACAAGCACTACTTCCTTTTGAACAAATAACTTTCATTGCATGCAGCTCAAGTGCATTGATAGCTCGCCATGCGTGCAAGAGGCTGTCAATGTGACATGACACCACATGGCTGTCAGTAGCTTAACCATGGTCCCTTGCAAGGAAAGCAAAATGGGAGAGGCATTTGAGTGTAGTCATAGATCTTGATATCAAGTGTTTACACAGCATACCTGCAGTAACCAACAGGGATGCTGTGACACTGCCAGTGATGAGTGCTAGCTTGTGTGACTCCCTGTTGTTCTTGCCATCTGCATATGTACACAGCACATCTAGAAGGGAAGGTGACATTGCATGATCAAGGGGTTATCTGCACTGCCGAGGCACACACTGAACATATCACTCGGCGTGAACATGACACATGGGTGCCCTGTAATGCGCAAAGGCTGGCAATGCACAGGCTAAATGCAATGGGCGCATTGAGTGATCTGCTGATTGAACATTGCCCCTTTGTATGTGCATGTACTCATGGAACCTCAGCTGCAATACACAAGTAATGTGTTGCGTTGAACCATTCATATCGTTACACTTGCAGGTGGTGGTCTGTGCTGTCATGGCTGCCCCTTCCACACAGTGGCAACATGTGTTTGAGCTGATGGTACGCATGTCTATGTTATTGCCATTTGATGCAGTGAGCAGGTATACACCTTGACAGACAACATCTGAACATGCAAGTCAGACTCCAAAGTGTTGCAACACAAAGGTGGTACATGAGCTGTAACAACATGGGTTCTTCATGTTGTTACAGCTCATTCTTTACGATCAGCTTGATCTTTGCAAACATGGTGTGCAACCATGCAGCTATACTCTGTACATGCTTCCTCTTTTGTGTCGTGCAAATTTGATCTGCTTGCATGACCGTGCAGCTCAATTCCCGGTGCCTTTGTTTGTACACGCGAAGACATTTGTGCATTTTGGTGGCAAACTCAGGTGTTTGTACCTGTGGCAGCAGACGTGGTGTGGGCATTGGCAAGCCGGCAGGTTGAGGGCTGCAGGCCAGTGCACTCATAACCCTCCTCCACCTGCATGCACCATCATGTGTATCTGGCTTGCTCCCTGACGTCTCACCATGCCATTGAGACTTTCTAGATCAAGTCCTGATCCCACCGCTGCAAATTCTTAGATTCTGGTTATGGATGTCAACATCAAAGAACCATATTATATTCTTTGTATACCTGAAGCGACCTCGTTGCAACTGCCATATTCTGTACCATATCCGTACCTGTATGATAAAAGTATTCAACCATGCTAGACAGGCATGCACTGGTAAAAGGTCACGTGCACAGCAGCAACTCTTCCAGTAGGTTTGTTCACACACAGTCAGACAACAGCACCGGTTTTCCTCTGCATTGGCCAGCTCATTTTGCACTTGGCAGCCTCCAGATACCTTGGCTGTTGTGAGGAGTGACAGACCTGGCAGGTGGCAGAGCAGCCATCTCCACCCACAGTGTCCCCATCATCACACTGCTCCAGTCCCTCCACAATGCCATTGCCACACACCTGCTGAGGCCCCACCACCTGCACACCCAACTTGTGTTAGCCGTTGAACACAGAACACATTGCCAAATCAAAGAGGAGTGTGATCTATGCTGAATACGCCTGTGTTGAGGAATGACTAAGTGCATTGGTTTGGTCGCCAATCTTGTCCCAGTCCAACCAATGCTTGCAGCAGCAGCAGCAGCAGCAGCAGGCAGTTTTGTGGTACAATGATATGCGCAATGTGGAAGCAAGAAGATTGACAGGAGTATTTGATTAGACAGCTGTGAAATGCAATGCCACTTGCAAGATGTAAACATCAGAAAAAGCTTGTATTAGACAGACACTCGCTGAATGTCTGCAACCTGCATACTGAGCAGGACAACTTTGTCAGCACATCCTTCACGACGTCGTCCTGATCAGTATCGGTAATGCACTTGGAGACAGCACAACCCATGCAATCCTCCACGGATGAGCCATGTATCATCATAACAAACTACAGATCCAAGAGTGAAATGCATTGTTGGGCAGCAGAGCTGCAGCATTCCGTGCAGATGCGCATCTCACCCTCCAGTGAGGGGGCTGTTGGATGTGGAGGTCATGTTTGTTGGCGGTGACATCCTTGACCAGGTACCCCGACCCCTCCTCAAAGGTCCAGTAGGCCACCAGGTCTGAGTCACTAGGGCTGATTCTGTCTGAGGCCTCAGTTGAGGGCTCTGCACGCTTCAGATCGCTTGCCATGCCCTACAGGAACATACAACAGCTGTGCAAGCTGTGTGTATGTTTATGCACGTGTCATGCATTGCACATGTGTCACTAGTGTGATGTTTATGCATGTGTCACAAGTGTGATGTTTATGCACGTGTCATGCATTGCTCATGTGTCACTAGTGTGATGTGTCTGAAGCCCCATTGCAGCCAAGAGTCAGTCCCAAAGCCGCAACAACTAGCTTCTGTCCCTGCTGAAGTGATGCTGGAAGATAGAGATGATGACACAGCGGCAGGGCGGTCCAAAAGCTATGAAATACAAGTAGCAGGCTATAGCCTTATGTAACATGATCAGCAGAGCCTGGCCCATTGTGGCTGCAGGATGCCTTGGCTCTTGAGCTACTAAATGCTAGCTTACATGAGGCAGCAGCTGTGACATGGGATGGACACACATCAGAATATACACACGCAACATGATGTACACATGCCATAAAACGGCAACGCCAGCAGGCAAACTCAGCACATAAGGAACTGCTGAATGCACTCCAGACCATATCCAAAAATGTTGACATGCTTATCTGATCCTCAATCAGCTCCTCTGCACAGCACACCATCTCATCTCACCTGCTTGATTTCGCTCTCAGTGCGCACTTTGTTCCAAATGCGGAGCTCGTCAATCTCTCCAGTGAAGTCCTGTGCACCATACTCCAGCTGGTAGCGCTGCTGCACATCACCAGCAGCACCCGGGGCGCTGTCGAAGCAGCCTCCCATGCAGTCCTGCTCGCGGCCCACCACCAGAGTGCCTCCAGATGGTATGCGCTTGCCCTGAGCACGTACAGTGGACCAGGCCTGCATGCACCATTAGATTCTTCCGGCATGACATCATGTCATGTGACAACACAGACTCTGACAAGGCATCAGGTATATGACAATTGCAGTCATGGTATATGACAATTGCAGTCATGGTTCATGCAACATGAACTCTGGCAACAGATGACTACTTTGGAACTATTGCTAATGCATCAATGTATGCACCAGATACTCATCTGCAGCACCACCATTTGCTGTCTTGTATCATCACACATTACATATGCAACTGTCAGAAGCCCTCGCAACCAGCCAGCTGACGCCATGCAGGTCTGCCACATAGGGCTATACCAAACGCCAGCCCTGTGTAGGGCTCAGTATAATAGCAAGTGCTTTCAAAGCCTTTAGGCCTCAAGTTGATGGTCAAGCCTTTTCAGGGCCCTTGCATATACCCTGAGAAGGCCTTGGGTACAAGCAAGAGCCCTGGCTGGGCATGATTTAGGGCTGTTAAGGGATTGCAGCCCTCACCTTGCGGCCATCCAGGTAGAGAGTGGCGATGCCGGTGGAGCTCTCCCAGGTGGCAGCAATGTGGTGCCACTGACCATCGGTGGACCCAAACCCAGCCTTCCTGTCAGTCTGACTCCCCGAATCATCCATGACGTTCACATCCCTGGAAAGAAAGGAAAATTCTACTTTTCAGCGATCATAACAGGAGCCTCCTAAGGCGGCAGCCGGAGCTGTTCACATCCCTGCATTCATGCTAGTACTGGTCATTCCAGCTGAAGCAGAAGGCCCTCAGGCACATAAGCCTAGGCAGTGTGAGCTTTGATGCAACAGTGTCAGCTTGGGCCAACTGTGCAGTGTTTATCTTCAGCGTGCATGTATGTATTCCTCCTGTCCTCTCGTTTCTGCTGGCTCTTCTCAGACATACACAATGTCATGAGTTGTGGGTCATCTTGATCTTTCTGATGGTGTTCAGGTTTGCATGTTGTGTGTGTGTCAGCAGCCTGTAGCAAGCACATGTGCACTAGCATAGCAGAGAGGGATCTTTTACCAGTTATTGTAGTTGGCGATGAGAAAGGAGTTGTCGCCTTGCTCATAATCCCCGGTGGCGTAAGAGAAAGGCACACCCGCATTGCAGCTGTCCACAGACCGCATCCAGAACTCCACGGTCACCTGTGTCTCTGGGAAGTTGGAAAAGTTGGACACCAGCAGCACCTGCATGCATTAACACCCCACCAGTGTTGATCTGGCTTGCAAGCTGCTTGACTGACCAACCAAGTTAGCTGTTTTCAACTGGTGCTTGTGACGGCTTGCACCCAACTAGAACTAGGAAGAGAGGGAAGAAATTGACACAGCTACTTCAGAGCCTACCCATTTGGAACGTGCCCAGTGAGTACGTGATCTTTACCAAGATCTCCCACTGTGCAATTGCCACCTCGTGCAACAGCCCCTCAGGGCTTTGATGCAGTTGTAACCAGGCCCCAGATGAAGCTGTGGCCAGGGCCCATGCAATAGCCCTTTGAGATGTTGACAAGGACTCATGTGACAGCCCCTTCATGTTGCTGATGAAGCTATAACCAGCCCCTCATGGTGCTATTGATTTTCCCTCTTTGCAGCCCCATTAGGCCCATTAGGACAGGTATAATAGTCAGGACAGAATCAAGCATAGCTTATAAGCTTAATTAATCTGTTCATGGCTGAAGGTTCATGGCCCTGATTGGCTATCATGAGGTCAGCTGCTCAACATGACATGTACTTTTCTGCACCAAAAGCTATGCCGAGAGGCCACATATGGCCCAAACAGCGAGACGCGGAGATAAAGCTGTCCACAGCAACCGCATCCATTTTTCAAAGCGTTGCTTGCAACACTGGAAGGTGCAAAGGGCAATATACCTGTTGGTCAGAGAGGAAGAGAGCATGATCTCCATGGAAGCTGTCTGGCAGCTGCACAGCCTGTCCATCCTTATCAGTCAAGGGAGCAGTGGATATCTCAAAGCGAGGGGCATCACTCCACAAGTACAGGGCCTTGTCAGGACTGCCCTGGGCACTGTCCACCACCATCCTCTGCAACAGATCTCTAGAGCGTAAGCCAGAGGCTCACGGTGCTCACCTCCTGCCTGCTGACATGCCTGATGACATGCCTACTCGTCATGCAGAGCTGCACTTGATGCAACATCAAAGGTCATATGAATATATGTTCAATGTAAAATAAATGTGAAATACTGTAAGTTGTGAGAAACTTACGGGAGCACGTCACAAGACCGCCTATACTGATTCATGCCTACAGATGCTATGCATATGTGCATTTGGCAAGCAGAAGCAGGCCATGCAAAGCTGATGTGCTGCTGGGAGAGCGTCTCTGTATGCTGACACAAGCTTGATTCAAATTTCCAGTACCCTCAGGGCACAAGACCAAATTCAGTATGCATTGCTACATGGCATGCAGACAAAGACCTTGACAGGGCCATGAGACCCCCAAGTATGGGTTGGTTACCCTAGCAATGCCATTGGGGCCTGGCAACCCTTTCTTAATGTTCTCCTGTTGAAAGTCATATCTCGCCACGAGCCCATTGCTGTCATTCAGACTTGCACTGAACATGTCAGCCACAATCTGGTCCTGCAGCAAGGCACACCTTCCATTTCATGTCGCCCAGCAGCACACAGTGTTACAGATTTCATGACTGACATGGTCTGCGCTTGAAAGCTGTTGCGCGCAATTCTGTTATGACATGATGCGTGTGACACAAACAGGGCCATTGAACGATTGGCTGAACGAGTGTAGACTGATATTCATGCAGCTTTTTGTTAGAATGCATCTAGACATACACACAGAAACAGCCTGTCGAAGCTCTTTTGGCCCCAGACGCATTGGCAGATTTTGCAAAGTCTCTTGATGCACCTTAAAAGGCTGCACAGATCTGTGCAGTTTAGTCTAGACTGCGGACGCATGCTGCTGGGTGTATCGCTCTGCAGATGAAGGGTCACAGCAAGTGTGCAGAGCCTGACATGCTGTGATTATACCTGAGACAGGGCCTGATCCCAGATGCGAACATCAGCCAAGTCACCATCTAGGCTGAAGGAGTCAAAGCAGCCGCCATAGCATTCTTGGTTCTGGCCCAATGCCAAGGACCCTGCACTTCACATCAATGTGCACTCGCCTCATGCATGAACATCATGAGGCAGAGGGTCCATGTCACTAGCTTGCTAGGATTGATAGGCCAGCAGCTGCTCCCTCAGACTGCTGAGAACACTACATTGCAGCTATATGTGTGCTGCAGACAGACTTGCTAGATGTTGACTCTAGGATGAAGCATGACTTGATTTGCTCTAAAACAGGCATATTTGACCGTACTCTTGGATGTGTATTGGTGTCCATTACGCAGGTTGAACAGACAGTGTACCATTGCCGAAGCGTAGGGTTTGAGCAGCCATATGGGGGTCGACACCCCCATCTTGAGCAAACTTAGTCTCTGAGTGGCCATCAGACCATTTGTAGGCCGGCACTCGCGGCAGCCCATCGAAGAAGATCTCAGTCTTGCCCGTGACAAAGCTCCAGGTGACCGTCACATGATGCCAGTCGCTGTCCTTCCTGTCAATCCCACACATGGATGACAAAGTCTGTGCATATGTGCATCAGTACATCTGGGAATGCATGCATGCAAATCAGCAGGTCCCTGCAAATCCTCTCTGTGTGGGGGCCAATGGTCTAAAGCACTTCTTGCAAGGCACAGTGTCAGTGGCTCTACCATTGCAACTGCGATGGCTGTGCATGCTGTGTCAGAACGCACACATGCAGGCATCTGGCATGCATGCTTTGCAAGAGTTCCTAATGGTATGAACCCTAATGCCAAAGTCATCAGCACAGTCAGAGACCAGGCAGGTTGTGGCAGAAATTGCATCAAGTCAACAGGGCCTATGCAGGAGGAGGTAGACCAGTCAACAGGAAACAGCATCGCGTGGCCCATCATGTCCTTAGAATTTGAGTTGACAGATACCAAGATGGTAGAATTCATCATGAAACCTCCCTCCGGCGTATAGTCAACAAATATATACTGCTTTCCAATGAGAATTGCATCATCGACAAAGACATGCTCTACCAAATCACCAGCTGCATGAACAGCGCTGTCAGCATGCACAAAAGGGTGACAGAAACTGCATTCTGATTGAACACGTTCTAGGCATCATTTAGCCCAATTTGGCTAGTGGCACAGACAATGTGACATGCATACCTGAGGTTGTCATGTGCTGCAGCTACAGATCTTTGTGGCTACAGCACATGCACCACTGAGTACAGAAACAGGAGTTATGTCAGTGAATGCAACGGCACATATGCATGTGTGACAACGTGTGTCACAATCAACGCTGATGAGCAATGCACCACTCACATCTGTACTTCATTCAGAGCTGCTCAAGAACCAGAACAGGCAAGCCTGTCATTTGTCTTGTGCCATAGCAGAGGTGTAATGGTACTACTTACCATAGGTCACAATTCAAGCAGTCATGATGTAGTGTACTGCATATATGCGTGTCTAGGTAAGGTGACATGATGAAGGCAACTCACATGATGCTGTACCGCTGCTGTCTCTGACAGCGTGGGTCGCATATGAAAACATGTTCATGAACAGCTCTTTCTCAAATGGTGAAGCTGATTCCTCATACTCTGGGGTGCGCACCCACATCTGTACCGTGAAGTCCCTGTCGGGCATGCCCCCAATCTCCTCATTCAGGGCGTAGTTGTTTTGGAAACTGAGCTTACCAGTTTGGTAAGAGCGTCCACCCTGACACAAGCAGCCATAGCAACAGTCAGTACAGGTAGGTCCTGCTATAGCTCTGGGCTGCTGCCTTAAAGGCTCCCATTAAGATCGCTGAAAAGCATGAACTTTTCTTTTCTGCTTCACTCTCTAGGTCCAGCTATACATCATGCATTCTGTTGCAGTTGGCATCACAAGCTGGCATGACGTACTTTTTCACGATATGTGTTCAGAACAAGACAGCACAGCAAGGTCTAGATGTGCAATCTTTTCTAGAAGCTGCCCCCAGACTTAGCATTGCTTGCAGTACATGTAGACAGAAGGTAGCAGACCGCGCAGCATAACTTGCGCCCTGCAGCACGTAACACAAGCTGCTTGCATCATGCAGCAAGCCTCAGCAGCCCTCGCAGGAAGACTGAGGTCAGATGTGGGGCCACATGTGCTAGTGCATGAATGCTGCAAGTAGTGGCATGCACATACGCACCACACGTTTGCCAGTCCTTGCATTGTATAATC
>JAABUP010003715.1_pt1 | contig 26511 bp, 23 predicted proteins | sample 5559201 | NCBI WGS metagenome assembly JAABUP01 (sample SAMN10711887, study PRJNA513373) | rock metagenome | isolation source: Antarctica rocks | place: Antarctica | reverse complement strand
TAAAAACACTCAGTCTATCAGATTTCATGTACAGCTACACAGTAAAATTTCTAAAAAAAATAAACAACTCAGCTGTCTGTTAACATTTTTAGAAGATTATTGCATCACAGTGTGACAGATCAATGTTGTTTTCACATTTAAAAGTATCATCATCACATCTTCTCATTCACACAAAAAACACTCAGTCTATCAGTTTTCACTCACAGTTACATGATGAAAATCAGATACAATTATCAAAGAAAATTGACAACTCAGCTGTCTGTTGACAATTTCAGAAGATTTTTGCATCACAATGTGACAAATTGTTCATATTTTTAGACAGAAATCAAAGCATCTGCAAATGTGTCATCACAGTCAGAAAAGACCCAGCCTACCAGTTTTCACACAAGGTTACTACACAGCTAAAATTTTCAAAAAATTAACAACTTAACTGTCTATTAACATTTTCAGATAATTTCTTCATCACAACGTTACAGACTGTGTACCCTTTCACCCAAAAATGAAAATGTCTGTTAAAGTCTCAAAACAGTCTGAAAAGACCCAGCCTACCAGTTTTCACACAGAGTAACACAGCTGAAATTTTCAAAAAATTAACAACTCTGCTGTCTGTTGACATTTTCAGATGATTTTTGCATCACAATGTCCCAAATTATGCAATCTTTCACATAAAAATCAAAATGTCTGCAAAAGTTTCACAACAGTCAGGAAAGACCCATTCTACCAGTTTTCATGTACAGCTACACAGTTAAAATGTAAGAGAAAAATTGATCACTCAGCTGTCAGTTGACATTTTCAGATGATTTTTTCATCACAGTGTGACAAATCATTTATTCTTTTAGGAAAAAATCAAAGTGTCTTCAAAAGTGTCACAATCATAAGAAAAGACTCAGCCTACCAGTTTTCACCCAAAGTTACACACTCAAAATTTTCAAACATTCAAGAAAATTGACAACTTCACTGTCTGTTGACATTTTCAGATGATTTTTGTGTCACAGAGTCCCCATTCACTCACACTTTCAGACAAAAATCAAAAAGTGTGCAAAAGTGCCCTAACAGCTCAGATCAGATCAGCCTACCAGTTTGTTTTTTAAAAAGTGGTAGGCTGGGTCAAATCCGGTATTTTATTTTTGTTTACCCATACAAAAAAGTGATAGACTGAGCAGGCTACCAGGGGGAAATGGTGTTAAAACCTCAAAAACATCTTATATCATGAATTTCACACTGGATTTCAACAATTTCATGTGAGAACTAGATACAGAAAATCTAAAAACACTCACAAAATCACAAAAAACATTAAAAACAACACTTTTACAACTCTTTATAAGTTCATCAGATCTGTTAGAATCTCAAATCAACATGAAATCATGACAAAAGGCTATTCTCAAAGTGAAAAAGAGAAGAGCAATCATCAGCCCAGTACTAAAAGATAGTTTCTCAGATGAGGAATCAAGTTGCTACATAAATCATGCAAACTCACATTAAACTGACCATAAAGACAATCAAGAAAGTTGAAATAGTGATGAACTACTTCAGCAAGCCAGAAAACATCTGAAACAAGCTCTTCAGCAATTCACAAACTCTACAGTTCAGCTAGAACTAGAAACTAGCAACAAAGCCCTGGATCAAGCAAGACAACATGCAAATCTAGACTCACTCAAACAGTCAGATGAAGCATTTCACCAAAAACTAGATGCGATAAATAATCAAACGCCAGGCTGATGCACCAACAAAGGCTCGAAACTCCATCAGGATTCTGGGACCCGACTTCAGCAAGGAACTCCACCACGCCCGTTTTCGCCGACTGGCAGTCTATGTCACCGTTCCTTATAGACCTTCGGCTTCCATCCCTCCTTTAGCTCCTGTTCCCTTTCCGACATCCCTTCCGCCTCCCGAACTTCGAGCTCTATCCTTTCCCTCGCTCGAAGCACTTTACTCTGCAAATAGAAGCTTCCTCCTTTCTTCGGATCGTTGACATCAAACAACTTCTTGAATCGTTCCATGACGTCTTCCATGTTGGCCTTTCCCCCTTGTGGCGGTTTGACATTCAGTATTTTGCACGCTTCGTCTAAAGTGAGTCCCGAGGAGGGAAGATTGTTTGTAGCACCGGGGTTATTCTTCGCCGCTTGCCCTGCATATTTCTGTGATGCGGCGGCTTGTCGATATGCTTCTGCGAAAGCACGACCCAGTACTCGTGAGCCTGTGAGGACGACTTGGGTTATGATGCGGTGCGCCTGTAGAAGGGTTAGTAAATCCTTGGGAGAATGACATAACTCTCAGAGCGTGAGCGTAATAAGCAGCTTGCTCAAAAAGCGATTCAAGGAGGATCCTGTACCATATATTAGGGGTGTGTTAGAGGCGGTGGTGCTCTTCGGGGTCGGTCCTGGAGAAAGGTGAAAATCGCACTCGAGTCCGCGACGGCGATGCCACCAATGAATTTTCTGGGATAGCCTAAGCGATCGCAGACCACGTGATGCGGCTGCCTCGGGCGTCGACGGATAGGAGGATGATTTCTCAAAAACCAAGGATTGTCTCTGTATTCTAAGGTATATCGCTGAAATCGTAGTTCCGCAGTGATGCTGGCAATCTCATGGAAGAGTCCGTTGCCGCAACTTCACATGCGTTCCGCACCTCTAGCGAGGCGGGTCCTTCCTGAGAGGATTTAATTGATACCAGGTAATAGTAAACCCTGGGCGCAGCTCTCAACCATCGGGTTCTTTCTCTTCGACGGGAACCAGATGCTTTGCATCTGCGTATACTATACTTTGGGGTCACTTTGAAACGTGACAGTTGCACCAATGACAAGTCGCAGCGTATTGACTCCAGGCGATGACGAAGGCCAGGATATTGTATGGCAGCAATTGGTACCAAAGCTTTGCACTTCTTCACGCATGATACACGGGTGCTCAACATCAAGATATTGATCAGTGATTGCAACAGATACACCGTGGATAGCCTCCATGTCACCCTCACTTGCGCACGCTCCAGACGATGGACCTTCGAGCCCCACCCAAGGCCAAGGTCTTAAACCACCAACAGTAGCATCCTTCTCCCCAACCTCAGTCTCGCATTCGTCCCCGATCATCAAACAACGCTCAACGATACTTGTACAACAGAAGTCTCCTCTGCTGGTAGCTACACCGCCTCAGGTTACACGCGCTCTTGCATATTCGCATCCTTTTCTACTACCTCTCAATAAGCTCGCTGGTTTGCTATCATGGTCGAGTGGCGACCCTTGGGAGAGTTTTCTATTAGTGGCGGGCTTCTGGGGCATGGTACTGTATGGTGATCTAGTAGTACGCTTTGCTGGTCCGGTCCTGCTAGTTGTTGGGTTGATTCTGGGAATGTACTCGCGACGTTATTCGCCATTATCTTCGAACGGTTGGACTGGCGAGAAGCAGAAGGGGCATAAAAGAGAGAACTCCGAAAGTAGTACGAAGCATCACAAGAGTCTGGATGAAATTGTGGAGACGCTGAGGATGTTAATCTCACGGTGTAACATTCTCCTCGAACCGCTGCTGCGACTTACGGATTTCTTATCCACCCAGCGTACTGCGACATCAGCCACAACAAGACCAGCTCTTACCAAGCTCTTCATTAGAATTCTTCTTATCACGCCTATATGGATCGTTCTTACTCTTCCTCCTCTCTACACCATTACAAGTCGTCGCGTCATCCTTACTGCAGGCACGCTGCTCCTGAGCTGGCATTCTCGACCAGCTCGAGTGTCCCGCGTCATTCTTTGGCGATCAGCCACTATTCGTCACATATGCTCCGTCATTACTGGCCTAGCTTTCGTAGAAGAGCAACCAACTCCTCCTCCAATACCACCACGCAAGGGTGCGGCACCCCCTCTCCCTCCACGTACACAGGAACAACATAACGTCGCTGTTAATCTGACCACGAAACGTAGCCCTGACTCAACAGGTGTTCGGTTCACCTTCATCTTGTATGAGAACCAACGGCGATGGCTTGGTGTAGGATGGACACATTCGCTTCTGGCGTATGAACGAGCTGCTTGGACCGATGAACACCTCAATCCAGCTCCTTCGAAAGACGACTTTGAGCTGCCTGATGTTGAAGGTGGATTGGCAAGATGGCGTTGGGTTGAAGGGAGCGAATGGCGAGTGGAAGGAGCGGGTGAGGGCGAAGAAGGAAGTGGAAACGGGAGCAGTCCTGGGAAAGGAGACTCAAAAGGACATGGTGGTGGCGGCTGGATCTATTATGACAATAAGGTAGGCTACCGGAGAAAAAGCCCGGTTCCTTACACCTATTGACCGATCGCACAGTGGACCGATGGCCGTCGTGGCCAAGACAGTTGGGGTCGATATACGCGCCGGAGGAAGTGGTATCGCGATGCAGAACTCGTCGAAGTGACCGCCAGCACTAAAGTCACCCCTAGCGCCTCTCCTCATCCCACGAACAACCCAGAAGCCACATTATCCGAGGGTGAGGAGGCTTCTAAAAATGCTCCGCCTGGATACTCAGAGGCTACTGAGGAGGAAGGTGATGCAAGCAGCAGTAAAGCCAAGAAGCGGAGATGGTTGAGGCGAGATAGCAGGACTAGTGTGACGAGCAGTGGTCAGTCTGGCAATGGTGATCTAGACCGCGGTAACGAGGACGATCATCATCACGATAGAGATGGAGACTGGTTAGTTGGAGATGATGCTAGAATGGGTTTTGGATGAAGAGGACGCTTTTTGGGTCTGAGATATACTGGCGTTTTGTACGTGACGACCTCAATTATCTTAGGGTCAACAGTTATGAGCAAAAATCAACTTATGTATATTTGTCACAAGGGTATAGCTGATCTACAGGAAAAAACTAGTTAGTTGTCCGCTCAAGGTATGAGACATCATGGTACATGTAGTAGACGGGCAACCCTTAATAAATCAAAACGTGCGTCGCTGGACGACGCCGATCTGCGGCGGTTTCACTGCAACACTTTTCTCTTCATCCTCCAATGGGAATACTTCCGAGCGGGGTCCTTCCAGCGGAAGTACTTCTAAAATCCAAATAGTCATAAGCCTGGCGATAACCGCCATCACACAGAAAACACATGCGATCCTCAAGGCAGCCTCGGCGTGGATAAGCTGCATTCCCGACAGCAACATGGTACTGAACATGTAATTGATCAAGGCGGTCCCCGACATTAACAAATCGTTAAAGCGCGCGAGATCCGGTCGCTTGAGATATAATCGCTCACGAACGCTCCAAAGACTCCAGGTCCAACGCAGGCTTGGAATTGTCCGCCTCGCTTGGGGCCGTGAAGCCAAGCACAACCGTGACCATACAACGTTCCAGAGATGCATGGAGCCACCGCAGAGAAGCCAAAGAAGTGGATTCCACCAGGAGTAGTTCGTCTGTTGACGTCGCAATCATTGCGAGCACGGTCGGTATCTGCTGCCATGGATTAGAAAATTGTTCGTACTTTCAATCGCTTTCGTTCGGAAACAACTTACGAACCCGAGAACAGTAGATCCTGCGTTGTAGCTGGCCTGCATATAACTATCCACGCCCTTCAATATGCAGTTAAGCATGGAACGACAGCCCCATAGATCCAGGGCGGCATCCGGTACAATTCGAAGGCAATCCTGTACGACTGCATTCAAATTTGATTCATTCCCATATGTGGCGAAAGTAAGGTCCTGGAACTTCGTGTAGAACATTTCAATTAGCAGACCATGGGAAAGGCTTATAGCAAAGCTAATAAGAATGCTGTTTCTGGGAAATACAAAGGTTGCATCGTAACAAGTTTTGATGATGAGGCGGTTTGAAAGTTGTCAAAGAGTTGGTGCTACGCCGCCGTGCCTCAGCCTTGGGCCAGCACCGCCACTTGTGGTTGTGCCTGTTGACATCACCCACAACCTGAAACGGTGATGCAGGGTCTGAGGACAGTAAGGCACATGTAAGCTGCATTGATGACGCTAGGGATTCGCCTTTTCTCATCGCGCCTTTCTTTGTTTCAATTCCACGGGCCTGATACCTCATTTCCCTCTTCACCTGCATTATTGATGACCTCAACATTGCATTTGTAAGATGCAGATACTTTGTGTGCAGTTGAAAGAATCTTCTCTTTCAGATGACATTGAAGCTGATTTAAGATGTGCTTTTCAATTTTATATTTAGACACAGCCCTACTGTAAAGAATTGCTTTCAGTTATTCAGCAAGGTGATGTTTTTTTACTGTAATCTAATTCATACCTTACATGTTGTTAACATACAAAGGTAACAACTCTTCTGATTCACAGAGCAAAAGCACTGTAGTCATATTAACTCAAACATGTTTGTTCAACACAATGTCTGATTCATGCATACTCACTAAATTTACTAAATCATGTTCATGCAGTGTCTTTTTGTCAGCACATCATGCATTTAACTTACATGTGTCTTCAGAACCTTTTGTGTACATCAGTTCACACTATATACTGAGGTCAGTGTCATGAGTTAAACTCATACTAAGGTCTTATGATCTAGTTACTTACTAAAACCTTAAGACTAAAGCACATTATCTTCTCACTTCTGTATGAAGCTCTTCTTTTCTCTTCATAGTATTCTTCTTGTATTTAGAAATTATCAATTGAGTGTCAATCTCATTGCAAACCTGTAACATTAAAATACTATTCTTATTTAAACCTGACCTACATTAAAGACCTTGCTGTACAATTGTTAAAATCAGTGCAGAATGAGTGCAGAAACCTCTATGACAGATGAAGTAAAGATTGTTGCTGAGAAGATTTCTTTTTAAGTGCAAATACTTATGACAGAACTATACAGCATGAAGAGTTGTGTTACAGTCAAAACCATAACCAGTTAGTACATTCTAGAGAATATGCAAGAAATGAGTATACCTGAACATAGGCTCACACAGCTCTATATGCTTGTGGCAAGCCCGGCAAGGCAATAGACCCTTAGTAGGTCTATTAGCTCTATTGCTCTATAGTGAGCAATGCAAGTACAGCAATTCTATAGTATATAGTAGGACCATTTCCCCTATGAAAATGGGTCATGTTCAACTCAATACAAGTTACCAACTACTGGTTTACCCTACACCGCGCACTGAGACTCTTATATCAACAAGCACAAACCTTTAGCCCTAATATCTGAGGCATCTCAGATCAGAATGTAACACTTTGAACACTCTTATGATATAAGAATGACAATCAGTGCGCAGAAGTCAGCTTTGACAAGTCAAGTCAACCTTCAAGGCCTTCAGCAAATGATCAATGTACTCAAGGTACCGGCACTCAATGCATTCACAGGTGAGAGAGGGAAGCTGCGAGCCTTCTTGATCAAGCTCAAGTTATATATTGAATTCAATCAGGTGAAGTTTAGGTTCAAGATGAACAAAGGCCTGTTTACCATACTGTACCTCAAGAATGCAGCATTCAATTGAGTTGACCTCAAACTGCATGAGTTTCTTGACAAGACACTGAAGAAATGAATGAATGATAAGAAATTCATATTCAGTGACTATAGAAAGTTCAAGGATGAGCTTTGAAGAGCCTTCAGAGTAGTTGATGAGAAACAAGCAGCGAAAAGACGACTTCACATTCTAAAGATGAATAAGTTGACAGTCAAGTATGCAGCAGAGTTTCAGTGGATTGCGGCTCTAACAGATTGAAACAACAACACTTTAGTATTGCAATACTATTGAGAACTCAATGAGACTATCATAGACAAGATAGTTAAAATGAATTAACCTGAAGAGCTTCAGGATATGATTGATATCTTCATCAACATTGACAGTTGTCAATGAGAACAACAAATGAAGTGTACAGAACACTACACATCAAAGATGTGAGAAAAACATTATACTCTCAGAAGAGGTGACCCTATGAATCTCAACGCAATTGAGAAGCACTGTGAGCAGTGACCATGAGTGAAGCAAGAACGGCGCATAAGCAAGCCCTATAAGCCTCAACACTGATGAGTTGAGACTTGTGAATGTTATAACTGTGAAAAGCCTGAACACCTTGTGAGAACCTGTAAGAAACCTCAATGAAAGAGAAAAGAAGTTACAGTAACAGATACACATGTAGTGCATGATGCTTTGAGCTGAACAGCCTGCTACAACAATATGTGCTGAACACATATGAGCAGCAAAAATGAAGCCGAATGATACTCACAGACACTCAAGAAGAAACAAAACAATTATAACATGACAGGTCAACTGAAGAAATTAACTATTCTAAAGAAAGCTGAGATTGAAGAAATCAATACTCACGGAACCCAGGTAGAAGAAGACTACAGTGATAGCACCTGAATAGCCCTAAATTTGAACACAAACTCAAAGGATGTTGATGACTGAGAAGTTGACACAGAACTCAAAATGAGACATGAGCACCCTGAGAATCAGCACTGAGAGATGCGTCAACAACTGCTAGAAAAACAGCAAGAAGAGCTTGAGAAGAAAGTCAATGACCTTAAGAAGCAACAAGAAGAAATGAAAGAAGCAAGAGCATGCTTAAAACTTAACAAGTTGATGAAAGATGTATGAATGACAATCAACCCAGTACTGAAACAACTTGTGTGAAAAACTAAGAGTCACAAAATCAAGATCCATTTACTCACAGGGTACCTGACATCAGACAGTGATTGATGAACCTTTTCAGAAGGCTACATGCCATCTGAGTTCCTGAATAGAGTGAAAGCACTTCAGAACCAGGTTCAGTGGGAATATGATCAGTACAAACCGCGCCTACACTCAGAACAGTATATTGAGAAAGACAGTGATGAATACATACAACTGATCATATGAGAGATAGAGCTTGAATGATTTCAGAACCTCTGAAGAAGAGCAAGTGACACAGTACAGTCAAAAAACTGCAAGCTTTCTCAAAGAGACTAGAGAACAAGAAGCTTTTAATGTCTCAAAAGAACGGCAAGAACCATAAGATATGAGTTGATGTTCAGGTTGAACAAAATAGACTTCTTCAAGCAATGGTAGACTCAGAGGCAACTGACAACTATATTTCACAACAAGTGATAAGAATGCTAGAACTAACACTGCAGCAAGCGCTGAAGCCTATGCAGATATATATGGTCAATGAAGAATCTGAGTGAATAACAGACCAGGTTCACATCAAAGTCATGATACTAAAAGATTCACAAGAGTTGATGTTTGATGTTCTCAATTCAATCAAGTATGATGTCATACTAAAGATGCTCTGATTACGCAAAAAGAACTCAAGAATTGATTGAATCAGTAAAGAATTACACACCATGATAAATGTGTATGAGATTCTCAAACAATCAGAAATGAGCTTATCAGAGCATAAGTCATGAGATCATGAAATATCGCTATTGAATGATAAGCAACCAAAGTGAATGCCACTGTACTCAATGAGCAAAGACCAACTCAAGAAAGTCAGAACTTACCTTGATGAGAATCTCAAAAGAGGATTCATCAAATCATCAAAGTCACTGACAGGATATCTGATTCTGTTTGTATCAAAGAAAGATGACACAAAGTGACTATGTGTCAACTATAGACAACTCAATGAGATAATCAGACAAGACAGTTATTTCTTATCATTGATCAGAGAGTTGCAAGATCAGTTAAGCAGAGTCAAATGATTCACAAGTCTGAACTTGAAAGAAGCCTATTATCAAGTATGAATGAAGGAAGGCAAAGAATGAAAAACGGCATTCTGAACAAGATACAGACATTACAAATACACTGTTATGCCGTTTGAGCTCAAGAACACTGCCGCCACCTTTCAAAGGTTAATCAATGACACATTGAGAGAATACCTCAATGATTTTGTGATCACATACCTTGATGACATTCTGATATATTCAGATGACCTTGAGATGCACTGCAGCCACATGCACAAGGTACTGAGAAAGCTCAACAAAAGGGCTTTGTATGTGAAGAAGTCAAAAAGCAAGTTTGAAGCAAAGGAAATTAAATTCCTTAACTATATAATTCAATCTGAGCAAATTGAGAAGAACTCAAAGAAGACAAACACAGTCAGAAACTGACCTTCACCAAAATGAGTCAAGAAAGTACAAGCCTTTCTAGAGTTGACAAACTATTATCAAAAGTTTATACCTAATTATGCAAAGATTGCAGAACCCCTCACATGACTAATGCACAAGAATGAGAAATGACATTGAAATAAGAAGCAAGAGGATGCGTTTCATGCATTAAAGAAAAGTCTTAACAGAATGGCACATCTGAGAATACTCAATTTAACATGCAAAAAGGTACTGAAAACTGATGTGTTGAATTTTGCAGTAGGTGCATGCCTGTACCAGATTGAAGATGGGCAACAGAGATTCATAGCCTATCAATTTAAAAAACTGTCAGAACCTGAGAAAAGATATGAGGTTCATGACAAAGAACTTCTTGTGATAGTGAAAGCACTGCAAGATTGAAGACCTTACCTCACAGATACTGAAAAGTCTATTCAGATCTACACAGATCACAAGAATTTGAGGAACTTTGCAACAATGAAACAGTTGAATTGATGACAGGTTCACTGAGCTGAACAGTTAGCCAATTATGAATTCCAAATCCATTACAAAAAGGGTAATGAGAATGATGAAGCAGACGCTTTGAGTAGACAGCCTGACCACAAAGAGGTGAAAAAGATTCACGCCAAAATTATAAGTGAAGACAACAAGAGAATCCTCACAAAGGGCTTAGCAGCAATGTGCAAGGTGAAGCAAGCTTTCTTGACAGATGAAGAATTAATACAAGTATGTCACAATGACAGAGTCAGTGAACACCTTGAAGTCAAGAGAACTGAGAACCTCATATGAAGAAGACACAATATCAGCAACCTTAGAGATTGAATCACTGAATACATTGTCAGATGCAATTCATGCTGCAGAAACAAGATTCAGAGAGATAAAAGATATGACAGAGTAACATGACTAGACACACTGAATGCGCCATGGGAATCAGTTACCATGAACTTCATAACAAAGTTACCAACATCAAAGAATTTGGCATGGGGAGTGAAGTTCAACAGTATATTGACTATAGTTGATAGACTGACCAAGTACACCATGTTCATTTCATTTAAGAAAACTGCAACAGCATCAGTATTGACGTACATCATACTGCAAGAATTGATTAACAATCATGAGCTATCAAAGGAATTTATCACTGACAGAAACAAGCTGTTTACAAGCAAGTTTTGAGAAACGCTCACAGCAGAACTCAGGATAAATCATAAGATGTTGATGACATATCATTCACAGATGAATGGACAGAGCAAACAAATGAACCAGACGGTCAAAACGTACTTGAGACACTACATCAATAGAAATCAGAACAACTGAGTACAACTGTTGCTGACAGCACAGTTTGTGTACAATAACACACAAAACAAAACCATGAAAGAAACACCATTTTGAGCAAATTATGAATATAACTCAAAGGTATGATGAGAACTGCAAGTGCACAGATCATGAAGCCAGAAAGTGATACTAAACATTGCAGAGATCAAGAAGTTGCATAGGGATCTGATGAACAGAATACAGCAACAAATGAGATGAACAACAGAGATAAAACCTTTTGTGATTGAAGAAAGAGTTTATTTAAGAACAAACAATATTCATGTAAAGTGAAGAAGCAAGAAGTTGAACAACAAAAGCATAAAACTGTTTAAAATCAAGAAGAACATCAAAGAATTAAGCTATGAGCTAGACTTACTCAAGAAAATGCAGATACACTCAGTATTTCATGTGTTCATGCTTCAGTGTTGCAATTAGTTCATACCACTTCAAACCACTGAAATGTTTGTTGAACCTGATGAAGAATATCAAGTTAAGAACATTTTAAAAAAACGGATGATTAGTGAAAAAGCCCACTATCTTGTTAAATAAAAAGAATACAATACCTCAGAAAACACATGAAAACTCAAAGAGAACCTACTCAACTGTGTGAGAACACTACAACAGTTTGAGAGAAAGGCTCAAAGTCAATAAAGAAACTAAAACTCATTGACTTCAGTAAGAAATCAAGGTTAAGAGAACTGAAGGGATTTTCCTCATCCTCAGTTCTGTTGTTATCATTGCTCAGTTCAGAAGCAACACAGCAAACTTTAACAACTGCATGAGACTTGTTCTGTTTCAAAGTCTTGAAAAGGCAAAGAACCTTTGCATTCAGCTTGAAAAGGTGCTCAGCCTGTTTCACACACTCATTCATAGCCACCTTGAGTTCAGATTTCAGTCAAAGGTGAGCACAATTCAGGAAATCTAATGATACTGACACACACAGACAACCACAACAAGTGCACTCAGAACACTTTGCATGATCTGTCATGATAATACAGAAAGAAAGAGCAGCTGAACAGTGATCATAAGTGATGAGAGAAGTGAATTCAAAGGTTGCAATGATTTTTACAAGACAAAGATGATTGTGCTGCTTATAAGAAGGCATGACAGTGGAAAAGCTATCTGTCTTTATACTCTCACTTATATAGACACTAGAGAACTAGTGTCTAGAAGAGAAGGGATCATGTTACAGCCAAAACTGTAACCGGTTAGTACATTCTAGAGAATACACAAGAAATGAGTATATCTGAACATAGGCTTGCACAGCTCTATATGCTTGTGGCAAGCTCGGCAAGGCAATAGACCCTTAGTAGGTCTATTGGCTCTATTGCTCTATAGTGAGCAATGTGAGCACGGCAATTCTATAGTATATAGTAGGACCATTTCCTCTATGAAAATGGGTCATGTTCAACTCAATACAAGTTACCAACTACTGGTTTACCCTACACCGCGCACTGAGACCCTTATATCAACAAGCACAAACCTTTAGCTTTAATATCTGAGGCATCTCAGATCAGAACGTAACAAGTTGTACAAAAGAGAACATGTAGAACATAAAGACTTATATAAATCTTCTTTACACCTTTATGACAGATTGAGACAACCTCATGTTAACTACATCAGTAAATACAGTTATTTCAACATCAGCTGTTGCAACATCATCTTCTTCTCAAGAATCATTCAATTATATGAACAGTCTCACTTTAAAGCAGCTCATTGCAGCAATAAGTGTGAATCAACACTTAAAACAGTGTCTTTTTGATTCACTCAGATTTGAAGAAAAAAGAGTGAAATTCAGACCTTGACTATAACAAATTGACACTAAATTGAATGTGAACATGTCAGACAACAATGTCAGTGTGCAGTTCTGATACTTACACAGTCAGCTGAAAGAGTTGACTTTAAGTCAAGTCACACCTTAAATTGCAACTTGTATTAAGTTAAATGAAGTTTTAAATCATATAATCATTGAGAAGCTGATTAATCAGCTTTAATATGCATACAATGACTCAAAATTGAAGAAAAGAGCAACTTATATCTTAAAAGCTTTAAAACAGAAAGAAAAATCATTCACTAAACATCTGATCATCTTTAAACAAATGCTGCTAAAAGCAAAAGGCTTAAAATGAGATGATGCTGTTAAGAAAACATTTCTTAATAACAGTCTTGATGCAACACTTATGCAAGCTCTGATTGTTATCTCAATCTATGTGTCATATAATGAGTACATTATCTTGCTACAGAGAATCAGTCACAACTTAAACTCAATTCAAAAGACTGTTACTCAAGAGTGTTGTACAATAACTACTATCATCACACAACAGTCTCACACAAACAACATGAACTAAGAACTCACTGAGCACATCATTGTCACAGCTATAGAAACTGAAGAAAGACATAAAGCACAATGAGTGTCAGAGAAGAAGATGACAGAACATTGTATGAAACAACTATGCATGCACTGCAAAAACAATGATCACTTTATTAAGAACTGCAAACTTCTGTCTGCTGTATGATCTCACATTATCAATGTTATTACTGCTGAAACTGTGAAGAAGATGACAGAAGAAGAGAAAACTCAAAAAAAGAGTAGCTTTTAGCAAAAGTCACAGCTGAGAGCATATAAGATGTGATAAAAGCTGAAAGAAGTTTGAGAAACAGATGAACAGTGTTCTCTTCACTATGTCAACATTAATTAATAAAAAGTCATATGCACATACCTTGTACAACACAGAGTGTCTGTTTTATAAAATAATCACTTCTTGCTTTGTTAGAAATCACAATCTACAGTGCATAAAGATAAAACCTTATACAATTACAGAGTTTGATGAACCTTCAAATTCATCAGTAAATGAAGTAGCTGTCATACAAATTGATATTGATGAACATCAGAAGTCAAGAGCATTCTTTTATATTGTCTTTAAGTTAACATCCTACAATCTTACACTAAGTTTATCATAAATGAAGCAGAATGAGATTATATTAAATGCAGACAGAGTCTTTCTTATTGTCACAGGTTTGCAATGAGACCAATGCTCAATTAATAATTTCTAAATACAAGAAGAATACTATGACAAGAAAAAGAAGAGCTTCATACAGAAGCAAAAAGATAATGTGCTTTAGTCTTAGGGTCTTAGTAAGCAACTAGATCATAAGACCTTAGTATGGGTTCAACTTATGACCTCACCCCTTTCTTTCTCTTCAAGGTTGTGCTTTAAGTCTCTGAAAAGATTGTTGTATGATTGTCAATGTTTGTTGACATGTGTTTGTCTGCTTTGTACAGGTAAGGTTCACAGATGAAAATTTTTTCATTGCTTGCGTGGTTTTCTCTGACAATTCACTTGAGCTTACTTGTCAGTGAAGTGAGTTATAAATCCCTCACCTCACATACAACTTTTCTTTTTCTTTCTTCTTCAACTTCTTCACTCACAACTTTTGTATGTGAAATCTTTCTTGATTGAATATGTCAGCACTAACTCTTGTATGACAAGCTCAGCAGCAACAACACCAACAACAACAACAATGTAAGTGTCATACAGATACATATCTTGAAGCTGACAGCTCACAGGGCCCTCATTCTTTACAATGCATATGTTGCCGCCCTCACCCTTGCAGATGTTGATGTTGATTCAGTTTTCTTTGTTGATCAGCAGCAGCTTGCTCAGTACACTCACTTCTTTCAAACAAGAGTCATCATTGTGCTGCTCAGTGTGAACATTCTGTTCATACAACAATGTTGTTACATTCTGATCTGAGATGCCTCAGATATTAGGGCTAGAGGTTTGTGCTTGTTGATATAAGAATCCCAGTGCGCAGTGTAGGGTAAACCAGTAGTTGGTAACTTGTATTGAGTTGAACATAACCCATTTTCATAGGGGAAATGGTCCTACTATATACTATAGAATCGCTGTGCTCACATTGCTCACTATAGAGCAATAGAGCTGATAGACCTACTAAGGGTCTATTGTCTTGCCGGGCTCACCACAAGCATATAGAGCTGTGTGAGCCTATGTTCAGGTATACCTGTTCCTCATGTATTCTTTAGAACATATTAACCGGTTACAGTTTTGACTGTAACACGATCCCTCCTCTTTTAGACGCTAATTCTTTAGTGTCTATATAAGTGAGAGTATAAAGACAGATAGCTTTTTCACTGTCATGCCTTCTCATAAGCAGCACAATTGTCTTCACCTTACAAAAATCATTGCAACCTTTGAATTCACTCCTCTCATCACTTGCAATCACTGTTCAGCTGCTCTTTCTTTCTGTATTATTATGGCAGATCATGCAAAGTGTTCTGAGTGCACTCATTGTGGTCATCTGTGTGTGTCAATATCATTAGATTTCCTGAATTGTGCTCACCTTCAGCTGAAATTCAAACTTGAGGTGACTATGAATGAGTGTGTGAAACAGGCTGAGCACCTTTTCAAGCTGAATGCAAAGGTCCTTTGCCTTTTCAAGACTTTGAAACAGAACAAGTCTCATGCAGTTGTCAAAGTTCGCTGTGTTGCGTCTGAACTGAGCAATGATAACAACAGAACTGAGAATGAGGAAAATCCCTTCAGTTCTTCTAACCTTGATTTCTTACTGAAGTCAATGAGTTTTAGTTTCTTTATTGACTCTAGGCCTTTCTCTTCAACTGTTGTAGTGTTCTCACACAGTTGAGTAGGTTCTCTTTAGGTTCTCATGTGTTTTCTGAGGTATCATATTCTTTTCATTTGACAAGATAGTGGGCTTTCCCACTAATCATCTGTTTTTTTAGAATGTTCTTGACTTGGTATTCTTTGTCAGATTCAACAGACGTTTCAGTGGTTTGAAGTGGTATGAACTGATTGCAACACTGAAGCATGAACACATGAAATACCGGGTGTATCTGCATTTTCTTGAGTAAGTTTAGCTCATAGCTTAACCCTTTGATGTTTCTCTTGATTTTGAACAGTTTTATGCTTTTGTTGTTCAATTTCTTGCTTCTTCACTTTACATGAATATTGTTCATTCTTAGATAAACTCTTTCTTCAACCACAAAAGGTTTTACCTCTGTTGTTTATTCTGTTTGTTGCTGTATTCTGTTCACCAAATCCCTATGCAACTTCTTGATCTCTGCAATGTCTAGTATCACTTTCTGGCTTTGTGATCTGTGCACTCACAATTCTCATCATACCTCTGAGTTATATTCATAATTCGCTCAAAATGGTGTTTCTTTCATGGTTTCATTTTGTGTGTTATTGTACACAAACTGTGCTGTCAACAACTGTTGTACCCAGTTGTTCTGATTTCTATTGACATAGTGTCTTAAGTACATTTCAACTGTCTGATTCATTCATTTGCTCTGCCCATCTGTCTGTGAATGGTATGCTGTCAACATCTTATGATTTATCCTGAGTTCTGCTGTGAGCGTTTCTCAAAACTTGCTTGTAAACAGCTTGTTTCTGTCAGTGATAAATTTCTTTAATAGTCTGTGATTGTTAATCAATTCTTGCAGTATGATGTACATCAATACTGATGCTGTTGCAGTTTTCTTGAATGAAATAAACATGGTGTACTTGGTCAGTCTATCAACTATAGTCAATATACTGTTGAACTTCACTCCTCATGCTGAATTCTTTGATGTCAGTAACTTTGTTATGAAGTTCATGATAACTGATTTTCATGACGCATTCAGTGTGTTTAGTTGTGTTACTCTGTCATATCTTTTATCTCTTTGAATCTTGTTCCTGCAGCATGAATTGCATCTGACAATGTATTCAGTGATTCAATCTTTAAGGTCACTGATATTGCATCTTCTTTGTATGAGGTCCTCAGTTCTCTTGACTTTAAGGTGTTCACTGACCCTGTTGTCATGACATACTTGTATTAATTCTTCATCTGTCAAGAAAGCTTGCTTCACCTTGCATGTTGCTGCTAAGCTCTTTGTGAGAATTCCCTTGTTGTCTTTGCTCAGAATTTCAGTGTGAATCTTTTTCACCTCTTTGTGGTCAGGCTGTCTACTCAAAGCGTCTGCTTCATCATTCTCATTACCCTTCTTGTAATGGATTTGGAATTTGTAATTGACTAACTGTTTGGCCCAGCGAACCTGTCATTGATTCAACTGTTTCATTGTTGCAAAGTTCCTCAAATTCTTGTGATCTGTGTAGATCTGAATAGGCTTTTCAGTATCTGTGAGATAAGGTCTTCAATCTTGCAGTGCTTTCACTATTGCAAGAAGTTCTTTGTCATGAACCTCATATCTTTTCTCAGATTCTGACAGTTTTTTAGATTGATAGGCTATGAGTCTCTGTTGCCCATCTTTGATCTGATACAGGCATGCACCTACTGCAAAATTTGATGTGTCAGTTTTCAGTACCTTTTTGCATGTTGAATTGAGTATTCTCAGGTGTGCTGTTCCGCTAAGGCTTTTCTTTAATGTGTGAAACGCATTCTTCTGCTTCTTATCTCAATGTCATCTTTCATTCTTGCACATTAGTTGTGTGAGAGGTTCTGCAATCTTTGCATAATTAGATACAAACTTCTAATAATAGTTTGTCAACTCTAAAAAGGCTTGTACTTTCTTGACTTGTTTTGGCGAAGGTCAGTTCCTGACTGCGTCTGTCTTCTTTGAGTTCTTCTCAATTTGTTCAGATTGAATTATATAGTCAAGGAATTCAATTTCCTTTGCTTCAAACTTGCTTTTTGACTTCTTCACATACAAAGCCCTTTCATTGAGCTTTTTCAGTATCTTGTGCACATGGCTGCAGTGCATCTCAAGGTCATCTGAATATATCAGAATGTCATTGAGGTATGTGATCGCAAAATCATCGAGATATTCTCTCAATGTGTCATTGATTAACCTTTGAAAGGTGGCGAGGGTGTTCTTGAGCCCAAATGGCATAACAGTGTATTCATAATGTTTGTATCTTGTTCAGAATGCCGTTTTTCATTCTTTGCCTTCCTTCATTCATACTCAGTAATAGGCTTCTTTCAAGTTCAGACTTGTGAACCACTTGACTCTGTTTAATCAGTCTTGCAACTCTTTGATCAACAGTAAGGGATAACTGTCTCATCTGATTATCTCATTGAGTTGTCTATAGTCAACACATAGTCACTTTGTGTCATCTTTCTTTGATACAAACAGGATCAGATATCCTGCTGATGACTTTAATGATTTGATGAATCCTCTTTTGAGATTCTCATCAAGGTAAGTCCTGACTTTCTTGAGTTGGTCTTTGCTTATTGGGTACAGTGGCATTCACTTTGGTTGCTTGTCATTCAATAGCGATATTTCATGATCTCATGACTTATGCTCTGATAAGCTCATTTCTGGTTGTTTGAGAATCTCATACACATCTATCATGATGTGTAATTCTTTGCTGATTCAATCAATTCTTAAGTTCTTTTTGTGTAATCAGAGCATCTTTAGTATGACATCATACTTGATCAAATTGAGAACATCAAACGTCAACTCTTGTGAATCTTCTAGTATCATGACTTTGATGTGGACCTGGTCTGTTATTCACTCAGATTCTTCATTGACCATATATACCTGCATAGACTTCAGCGCTCACTGCAGTGTTAGTTCTAGCATCCTTATTGCTTGTTGTGAAATATAGTTGTCAGTTGCCCCTGAGTCTATCATTGCTTGAAGAAGTCTATTCTGTTCAACCTGAACATCAACTCATATCTTATGGTTCTTGCCGTTCTTTTGAGACATTAGAAGCTTCTTGTTCTCTAGTCTCTTTGAGAGAGCTTGCAGTTTTTTGACTGTACTGTGTCACTTGCTCTTCTTCAGAGGTTCTGAAACCATTCAGGCTCTACCCCTTGTACAATCAGTTGTATGTATTCATCACTGTCTTTCTTGATATACTGTTCTAAGTGTAGACGCAGTTTGTACTGATCATATTCTCACTGAACCTGGTTCTGAAGTGCTTTCACTCTATTCAGAAACTCAGGTAACATGTAGCCTTCTGAAAAGGTTCATCAATCACTGTCTGATGTTGAGTACCCTGTGAGTAAACAGATCTCAATTTTGTGGCTCTTAGTTTTTCACACAAGTTGTTTCAGTACTGGGTTGGTTGCTGTCTGTATGTCTTTCATCAACTTGTCAAGTTTTAAGCATGCTCTTGCTTCTTCCGTTTCTTCTTGTTGCTTCTTAAGGTCATCAACTCTTTTCTCAAGCTCTTCTTGCTGTTTTTTTAACAGTTGTTGACACATCTCTTAGCGCTGATTCTCAGGGTGCTCATGTCTCATTTTGAGTTCTGTGTTGACTTCTCAGTTGTTGACATTCTTTGAGTCTGCATCTGAATTCAGAGCTATTCAGGTGCTATTGCTGTAGTCTTCTTCTACCTGGGTTCTGTGAGTATCAGTTTCTTCAATCTTGACTTTCTTTAAAATAGCTAATCTCTTCAGTTGACCTGTCATGTCATAACTGTTTTGTCTCTTCTTGAGTGTCTGTGGGTATCATTCAGCTCTGTTTTTGCTGCTCATATGTGTTCAGCACATATTGTTGTAGCAGGCTGTTCAGCTCAGAGCCTCATGCACTACATGTGTATCTGTTGCTGCAACTTCTTTTCTCTCTTGTTGAGGTTTCTTGCAGGTTCTCGCAAGATGTTTGAGCTTTTCACAGTTATAACATTTGTGAGTCTCAACTTGTCAGTGTTGAGGCTTATAGAGCTTGCTCATGCACCATTCTTGCTTCACTTGTGATTGCTGCTCACAGTGCTTCTCAATTGCGTCAAGGTTCATAGGTTCACCTCTTCTGAGAATATAATGTCTTTTTCACATCTTTGATGTGTAGTGCTCTGTATGCTTCATCCATCATTTTCATTGATGACTGTTGATGTTGATGAAGATATCAATCATATTCTGAAGCTCTTCAGGTCAATTCATTCTGACTATCTTGTCTTTGATAGTCTCATTGAGTCCTCAATAGTATTGCAATACTAAAGCGTCGTCATCCCAATCCATTAGGGCCGCAATTCGCTGAAACTCTGTCACATACTTGGCTGCTGACTTATTCATCTTTAGAATGTGAAGTCATCTTTCCGCTGCTTGTTTCTTGTTGACTATCATGAAGGCTTTTTAAAGCTCATTCTTGAACTTTCTATAGTCACTGAATATGAATTTCTTATTGTTCATTCATTTCTTTGATGTCTTGTCAAGAAACTCATGCAGTTTGAGGTCAACTCAATCAAATGCTGCATTCTTGAGGTATGATACAGTAAACAGACCTTTGTTCATCTCAAACCTAAACTTTGCCTGATTGAATTCAATATATAACTTGAGCTTGATCAAGAAGGCTCACAGCTTCCCTCTCTTGTCTGTGAATGTATTGAGTGTTGATACCTTAAGTACATCAATTGTTTGCTGAAGACCTTGAAGGTTGACTTGACTTGTCAAAGCTGACTTCTGCGCACTGATTGTCATTCTTATATTGTAAGAATGTTCAAAGTGTTACGTTCTGATCTGAGATGCCTCAGATATTAGGGCTAAAGATTTGTGCTTGTTGATATAAGAGTCTCAGTGCGCAGTGTAGGGTAAACCAGTAGTTGGTAACTTGTATTGAGTTGAACACAACCCATTTCCATAGGGGAAATGGTCATACTATATACTATAGAATCGCCGTGCTCACATTGCTTGCTATAGAGCAATAGAGCTGATAGACCTACTAAGGGTCTATTGTCTTGCTGAGCTTGCCACAAGCATATAGAGCTGTGCAAGCCTATGTTCAGGTATACCCGTTCCTTGTGTATTCCCTAGAACATACTAACCGGTTACAGTTTTGATCATAACAAATGTATCACATTGAATCAGATGAGAACTCATCATCTGTTGTACATCAATGTGATTCTGATTTAGAGTCAAGGTGTGTTGGTTTCTGCTGATTGTATTAACTGTCAGACACATGATATGACACTCTTTTCAAAATGTTGTTGTATGTCAGAACATTTCAGTGAGTGTTGCAGTAACTGCAAGTGATGTGATCATGCTGTTCACTGTTCTGTACACAACAATGATGTTCTCATTGTCATCTTGAACAATGAGAACAACAACAATGTCAATGAGAATGAGCCTGCTGCTCAGTCAAGACAAATCACACTGATGCTGTCAGCAGAGACAGTTGTCATCTATGTTGTCTTTTAAATATGTACAACTCTTCTTTCTTCTTTGCACTGTGCTTGTTTAGTTGTACAGGCTGTGCATGACACTTATAAAGTCTAGTTGTATGAGCTGTGTGTGACATCTGAGCAGTGTGCCTCATCTCTTTGTGATGCTTAAAACAAGTAGCTTCAGCAAAATCAAGAAGGCATCATTAGTAATTAGTATAGAAATAAATCAAATAAATTCAACACTAAATTTTGAACTCTGTACAATCCTCTGAACTTATGAAGCATCTCAACCTTCTTGTGTATGATTAAGATCTAGTCAACTCAGATTGCATTAACTCTCATTGATTTAACATCACTGTGTCTTTCAGAGTGAATGTCAGTTCTCATGTGAATTGAGTATAACTGACTCATTTCATCAAGTACTTCTTCTTGAATTCTTCTTTATGTTGTATGAATCTTTTTTTCAGAATCTTCTTTATCTCAAACTCTTCTTCATTGCTTACAATTTGTGATGAGAGTTGTGAGTCTGTTGTATACTGAGAAGAAAGAGCATTCATGACTGCTGATTGAAGCATGATGAAGTGAAACACATTATGAATACTCAGTAGTGTGTTTAAACAGAAAGAATGTGAGTTGATCTTCTTAACAATGATGTACTTGTCATTCTTCACATCAAACTTCTTGCACAGATGGTTCATATGAATGTTCTTAAGATTTAGTCAGATTTTGTCTTCTTTCTTGAAGTCATAAGACTGCTGTCTCTTTCAATTCACTGTTTCTTTCTGTATCTGCTGAGTGAGAGTCATAGTCATCTGTGCTCACTCTGTGACTTCTTTCATCTTCTGTACAATCTGATCAGCTTTCTGTACTGAACTTTTTGCAGATTGTACAGGCTTCAACTTCTCAAGTAGTTGTAAAGGCTTTATGTGATACTCATGAGACAAGAAGAAGAAGCTCACTTCTGTTGAGGCAAAGTCATGATTGTTTATAACTAGCTCAGCCATGAAGAGCAGGCTTGCTCAATTGTTCTGACTATAATTTGAGAATGTATGAATGTACAGCTCAACATTCTGGTTCATCTGCTCAGTTGCCTCATCAGTTTTCAGGTGATATGCTGTGAACACTCTTTGTACAATCTTCAAAAGTTGACAGACTCTTTTTCATAGGCTGCTCACAAACTGAGTGCCTCAATTTGAGACTATTGCAATAGAAAGCCTATGAGCTCAATAGAAATGTTGTATGAATGTCTGAGCTACTCATTCTGCAGTCATATCTTTGCACAGTTTAAGTATTACTTTCTTGTTAAAACAATCTGTAATTATCAGAAGGTTCATACAATTCTCACTTGACAGTAGATTTACTACAAAGTCAATGAATATCTTTCATCAAATTCACTTCAATACAGATAGAGACTTCAAGAAGCCTTGTTGATGGTCTTTTCAGCTGTTGTTTGTATGACATTTGTCACAATTTCAGCAGAATGTACAGACATTCTGTAGCATCTCAGGTTAAAAGAACTGTCATAATAAAAGAGCATCAGTTACATCTCTTTCTAAGTGTTCAGTCATTGTTGAGTCATGTGTATACTGAATCAGTTCTGTACAAAAAGATTCTGAGAACAGCACTCAGTGTCTTCTGTGAAAGAGTAGCTTCTCTTCATCACTTAAGAAGCATTTTGTTATGAATACCCTCACTTTTAAAACAGTAGAAAATGATCTTTGTTTCTCACAAATTGTCTGACAAAGCTCATTGTATAACTCATCTTCTGCTTCAGCATTCACTCACATCTGTTTGAGATCTGTAATCTCACTGAACAAGTTCTGATCTTATACAAGCACAGAGACTGATATGTCTGCTACTGTCATCAGGGCGGTCTGTATAGGCTTGCTTATCATCTCAAAACATATCATTTGCATTGTACAATGTTGTACTCTGTTGTCTGAGAGATTTATTGACACATTCTGCTTCTGTCTCAATAAAGCATCTGCTCTCTCATTCTGCTTACTCAGCAAGTATAGTATGAAGAAGTTGTATTGCAACAGTATTAAAGACCACCTCATTTGTCACTCTGTAAGCTTTTTAACTGTCATAAAGTATTTCAGATTTTTGTGATCCGTACAAATCTGAAAACTTGACACACTTCTCAACTCTGCATCTCACTCTTTCAAGCATTGTATGATGATCAGCATCTCTTTATTATAAATCTCATAATTGCACTCTGCAGATGCATTCTTCTTTGAATAGTAGGCACAGAGTCTTCACACATTGTTTATTAACTGTAACAGGGTTTCATCTATGCATCAACCTGAGAAATCTGTTTTCATCACAGTTGTACATGTATGATCAAACAGAACTAGAATCAGCGCTGAAATGAACATAGTCTTTAGCTTCTTAAAATCTTGATCAGCTTTCTCAGTTCACTTAAAAGATGTGTTCTTTCATATGAGAGCCATCATTGACATAATCAAATTAGAAAAGTTCTTGATGAACTTTCAATAGAAGTTTGCAAAGTTCATGAAACTCTGTACACTCTTTACCGATTTAAAGGCTTGTCAGTTCATAATTGCCTTCATCTTTTGAGAATTCATTCATACACCCTTTCTCACTTTCAGAATGAACTTTAGGTACTTGATTGACTTGACTTCAAACTCACATTTGTCAATGTCAATTTGTAGACCAACTTCTTGAAGCCATAGTAGTATCTTTTGTACATGATTCTGATGTTGATGCAGCAATTCATCAGTGAAAATAAGAATATTGTTCACATAGGCTAAACAGAACTTATTCAGAAAGTTCTGCAAGACTCAGTTAATATATCTTTGAAAGATGCTTAAAGCATTGACTAGCTCAAAAGAAGTCATCATTCATTCATACAACCTGTACCTCATATGAAATGCTGTCTTTCATTTGTCTTCTGTGACAATTCAAATCTTGTGAAATGCCGCTATGACATTCAACTTAATGTATCATTGAGCTCATCTGACGTTTCACAGAGTCTCATATATCAATGAAAGAGAGTAACAATCCTTCTGAGTGATTCAGTTCAAGTCACAGTAGTTCACACAGAATCAAAGTTTACCTTCTGACTTCTGTATGAATAAAACAGGCACTGCAGCAGATGAGTTACTGACTTGTATGAACTGCTTATTCAAAAGTTCTGTTAATGTCTTGCACAACACTAGTAGCTCCTTTTTCATCATGTTGTATAGAGGACCTCAGGGTACTTTTGGCTCTTTTTCATTCATTTCTTCTAGTTCAATTTGATAATCTGTGTCTTCTCCTCTTAAGGGCGGCAATTTCTCAGTCATTGTACAATCAAACACATTTAAAAACTCATGATAATGATCAGAGAGTATAGTCCTCAGATCAGTCTTCTTCTGTGAGGTTAAGACTTTTTTGATATCAATCATGCTGGTCAAGAACACCTCAATCTTCTTTTGTTTCTCTTCTTTCTTTCATACAAAGTTTGTAAAGAATGTAGCTGACATTATAACATGATTGAACTTGTTCTTAGCAGAAGCTTCTCTGTTCTGTATGATAGTTTCTGTGAATTCAATTGTAAGAGAGGCTTCATCTGCATTCAATATGATCTTGTTCTGCTTCATTCATGATAGACCTAGTATAAGGTCATAGGATGCTATCTTAGAGACAATATAAAAGAATGCCCTTGACTTCTGATGTCTGTTGATATCAATTTGTATGACAGCTACTTCATCTACTGATGAATCTGAAGGTTCATCAAACTCTGTAATCATACAAGGTCTTATCTTCATGCACTGTAGATTGTAATTTTTAGCAAAGTAAGAAGTGATCATTTCATAGAACAGACACTCTGTGTCATACAAGATATGTGCATATGACTTCTTATTGACTAATGTTGACATAGTGAAGAGAGCACTGTTCATCTGTTTCTCAAACTTCTTTCAGCTTTTATCACACTTTGTATGCTTTCAGCTGCGACTTCTGCTAAAAGCTACTCTTTTTCTGAGTTCTTCTCTTCTTCTGTCATCTTCTTCACAGTCTCAGCAGCAGCAACATTGATGACACAAGGTTGTACAACAGACAGAAGTTTGCAGTTCTTAATAAAGTGATCATTGTCTTTGCAGTGCATGCATAGTCATTTCATATGACATTTCACCACTTTCTTCTTTGACACTCATTGTGCTCTGTGTCTCTCTTCAGTTTCTGTAGCTGCAACAATGATGTGCCTGATGGGTTCTCAGTTCATGTTGTTCATGTGAGACTGTTGTGTGATGATAGCTGTTGTCGTATGACACTCTTGAGTAACAGCCTTCTGAATTCAGTCTAGGTTGTAACTGACTTGCTGCAGTAAAGTAATGTACTCATTGTACGACACAGAAATTGATGTTGCAATCAGGGCTCATGTGAGCATTACATCTAGACTGTTATTGAAAAATGTCTTCTTAACAGCATCATCTCATTTTAAGCCTTTCACTTTCAGCAATGTCTGTTCAAAGGTGGTCAAGTGTCTCACAAATGGCTTTTCTTTCTGTTTTAATGCTTTTAAGGTATGAGTTGCTCTCTCTCTTGATTTTGAATTATTGTATGCATGTTGAAGTTGATTGATCAGCTCCTCAATGATCATATGATTTAAAACTTTGTTTGACTTGATATGAGCTGCAATTCAAGGTGTGACCTGACTTAGAGCCAACTCTTCAAGCCAACTGTGTAAGTATCAGAACTGCACACTGACATTGTTGTTCAACATGTTCACATTCAATTTAGCAACAATTTGTTGTAGTCAAGGTCTGAATTTCACTCTCTTTTCTTCAAATCTGAGTAAATCAAAAAGACACTATTTTGAGTGTCAATTCACACTCATTGCTGCAATGAGCTGCTTTAAAGTGAGACTGTTTGTACAATTGACTGATTCTTGAGAAAAAGATGATGTTGCAACAGCTTATGTTGAGATAGCTGTATCTACTGATGTAGTTGACATGAGGTTGTCTCAATTCATCACAAAGATGTAAAAAAGATTTGTACAAGCCTTCATGTTCTGCATGTTCTCTTTTGTACAACTCTTTATACTGCATAGTTCTGTCATAAATATTTGCGCTCAAGAAGAAATCTTCTCAGCAACAGTCTTCACTTCATCTGTCATAGAGGTTTCTGCACTCAT